>ULSA01017531.1_pt1 | contig 12325 bp, 9 predicted proteins | sample 1955951 | NCBI WGS metagenome assembly ULSA01 (sample SAMEA4835697, study PRJEB28245) | human gut metagenome | biome: gut microbiome; material: fecal sample | place: Denmark | collected 2008 | reverse complement strand
TAACCGCCGTTCCGTCGGAGCTTGACAGCTTCGCGTTTTTGAGCAGCGGCACTTGGTCGCTCTTCGGCACGGAGATACCCGCTCCCATAGTAAACGAGACCTCTCTCTCGATAAACATCACCAACGAGGGCGGCTACGGCGGCATGACGGGGCTGCTCAAGAATATAATCGGTCTCTGGCTCATTCAGGAGAGCCGCAGACAGTGGAAGCGCGAGGGCGAGGACTACAGCTACGCGGACCTTGAGCGCATGGCGCTCGCCGCCGAGCCGTTCAAGTGCTTTATCGACCCCGACTCCCCCGAGTTCACCCCGCCCGGAGATATTCCCGGCCGCGTGCGCGAATTCTGCCGCAGAACGGGTCAGTATGTCCCGCAGACGGTGGGCGAGGTCATGCGCTGCATCTACGAGAGCCTTGCGATGAAATACCGCAGCACATTCTCGATGATAAAAGAATGCACCGGCAGAGACTACAAGGACATCCACGTTATCGGCGGCGGCACGAAGGACACCCTGCTCTGCCAAATGACCGCAAACGCCTGCGATGTCCCCGTTAAGGCGGGACCGATAGAGGCTACGGTGCTCGGAAACATCGCCGTTCAGCTCCTGAGCTCGGGCGACATTCCGGATATCAAAAAGGCTCGCGAGATAATCTCGCGCAGCGAGGCATTACGCGAATATGCTCCGTGCGACGCCGACGAGTGGGCGCGCGCACACGGGAGCTTTTTGAAAATAGCAAATTAACCGAAAGGATGATAAGAATGGCAAAAGCAAAGCTCGGAATCAGACCCATCATTGACGGCCGCTGGGGCGGAGTCAGAGAGAGTCTCGAGGAAAAGACGATGAGCATGGCGCTCGCCGCCAAAAAGCTCATCGAGGAAAACGTGTTCAACTCGGACGGCACTCCTTTTGAGTGCATCATCTCGCCCTGCACGATAGGAGGAGCCGCGGAGGCCGCGAAGTGCGCCGACTTCTTCTCGACTCAGAACGTCTGCGCCACGCTCTCCGTCACACCCTGCTGGTGCTACGGCAGCGAGACTATGGACCTCGATCCCCTGACCGTCAAGGCAGTTTGGGGCTTCAACGGCACCGAGCGCCCCGGCGCGGTCTATCTCGCGGCGGTTCTGGCGGCTCACGCGCAGAGAGGTCTGCCCGCGTTCTCTATCTACGGCAAGGATGTTCAGGATGTCACCGACAACTCCATCCCCGACGACGTCGCGGAGAAGATACTCCGTTTCGCACGCTGCGCCGCGGCTGTCGGTCAGCTCAGAGGCAAGTCCTACGTCGGCATAGGCGCCGTCGCAATGGGCATTGCAGGCTCATACTGCGACGCCGATTTCTGGCAGGAGTATCTCGGCATACGCGCCGAGTGGGTCGACATGGTCGAAGTCACCCGCCGCGTCGAGCTGGGAATCTACGACCACGAGGAGTACGAGCGCGCTCTCAAGTGGGTAAAAGAGAACTGCCCCGAGGGCTTCGACAAGAACCCCGAAAATATCAGACACACCCCCGAGCAGAAGGAGAAGGAGTGGGAGTTCGTCGTCAAGATGACCCTCATCTGCCGCGACATCATGCTCGGCAACGATAAGCTCAACTCCGTCCGCCCCGTAGGCGCGGAGGCGGAGCACTCCGGCCCGAAGGACGGCTGGCACGAGGAGGCTCTCGGCCGCAACGCCATACTCGGCGGCTTCCAGGGTCAGCGCCAGTGGACGGACTTCATGCCCAACGGCGACTTCACCGAGGCTATTCTCAACACTACCTTTGACTGGAACGGCAAAAAAGAGCCGCTCACCTTCGCCACCGAGAACGACGGCCTCAACGGTCTGTCCATGCTCCTCGGAAAGCTCATCACCGGCAGAGCGAGCCTGTTCGCCGACGTGCGCACATATTGGAGCCCCGACGCGGTTGAAAGAGTCTGCGGTATGCGCCCCGAGGGCGTTGCCAAGGACGGCTTCATCCATCTCATCAACTCCGGCGCCGCCGCGCTCGACGCCACGGGCGTCTGCAAGGACAAGGACGGCAACGCCGTCATGAAGGAGTGGTGGAACGTCACCGACGAGGACATCAGCGCTATGCTCAAGGCTACCGACTGGTGCCCCGCAGACCTCGGATATTTCAGAGGCGGCGGATATTCCTCGCACTTCAAGACTCAGGCCGTCATGCCCATGACGATGATAAGAGTCAATATTATCAAGGGGCTCGGTCCTGTCATTCAGATAGCCGAGGGCTACACCGCCACCCTGCCCGACGAGATACACAACAAGCTCGACAAGCGCACCGACCCGACCTGGCCGACCACCTGGTTTGCTCCGAGACTCACCGGCAAGGGCGCGTTCAGGGATGTCTACTCCGTCATGGCAAACTGGGGCGCGAACCACGGCGCCATCAGCTACGGCCACATCGGCAAGGATCTTATCACATTGGCGAGTATGCTCAGAATCCCCGTTGCGATGCACAACGTCGCCGACGAGGACATCTACCGCCCGCACGCATGGTCTGCATTCGGCACAAAGGACCTCGAGAGCGCGGACTACAGAGCCTGCGCCGCCTACGGCCCGCTGTATAAGTAAGATGAAAATAAAAAGTTCCGTCCGGGAAACCGGGCGGAATTTTTATAGCAAAGTCATACCCCTCCACCGAAAGGCGTGAGGGGTAATTTTGTCTATATGGTTTTAGGAAAATTTCAAACATTTAAGCGAGAAGTCTTTGCATAAAGGCCGAAAAGCAAGAAAGCTGTCCCAAAACAAGCCAATCTAAAAGCCCGTTTTTACTTTCTACACTATCCTCTTATATACTCAGCACAACTAATCCAAGCGCATGCCTCCGCATTATTTGCAGCAATTTGCGCCCATTGCGCTGCATTCGCAGTATTTTGCGCTATCTGTGCAGAGTTTTGTGCTATCAAGCCGGTTTGCCGTTCAACAGACTGAAGTTTATTTAAAATTCCTTGATTCTGAGAAATAATAACCTCGTTTTGTGCAATTTCAATTGCCTGATTAATAATAATCTGCTGTTGATCTGCAATAATCGTGTCTAATTTCGCCTTTATTTCATCCAAATCAAGGTGCAGCAAAATTTCTCTCAATGATTCATTTGATGAATCGTAATAATCGCAGATATACCAAACCGCTTCCAAATTTCTGAACTTATTGGGAATAATATTCAGACTGTATTCCCTGTCCAACAAATCGTAAACCTGGTTAAGTTCTCTGTTTACTTCTTCGAGTTCCGCCTCGCAAATTTCAAGCTTCTTTTGTACTTCATCATATTCATTCGGCAAAATTTCTTTTGCTTTTTCCAAAAGCTCTTTAAAAGTATCTCGCCAACAAGCCGCAAACCACCGCCTGCTATAAAAGAATTCGTAGCTGTCGCAATCCCAACGATCCACTTCAACTTCTTTGTCCCTGAAAAAGCCCACTTCTATTTTTGTTATCGGTGTACACAACTTTTTAAGGCGTTCAGGAGTCAGCTTATGCCTTTCTTCAAATTCGATATCAGGAAAATAATTCGTTGGCAGCGCCCTCTCGAGTTCAGTTGATCCGTATGATCTTCTTTCTGATTGAACGTAAAAATAGTAATCATGTCCATCATACCCGTATATAAATCTAACATGATTTCCGTAGAATTCATTCATATGATCCCAGTTGTAATCCTGGTAGATATAACGGGGCTTTTTATCTTCTTCTATCGTTCTTGCCAAGATTTCGGATTTTTCACGCAAAGAATTAGCAATAAATTCTAACCTGCAAATATCATTAAAATATATGCTCATTCCTTTTCGCTCATCCTTGGGCTGAACAATAGGCAGCGCATTTGTGTTCGTTGAAATGGAATTACCGGCACTCGCACGCAATTCTCCACCACAATACGAACAAAAATTTGCATCTTCGTTAATCTGCTTACCGCAATGCTTGCAAAACATAAAAACACCTCCACAAAGAATTAAATTAATTATACTCAGATTTTGAGTATTTGTCAACACTCAGAGTTTGAGTTATATATGATGTTTTCGAGGTGTTTGTCATGGATTATTTAGATAAATTAATAGCATTGAGAATTGACAATGACTTATCACAAAAGGAAGTTGCAAAGATAATAAATAAATCACAACAAGGCTATGATCACATTGAAAAAAGGAGAGCGAAGCTAACAATTGAAGATTTCAAAACCCTTTGCCTCTTTTATAATGTCAGTTCAGATAAGTTGTTAGATATAAAAAATCGAAGTCATTAACATCAGTCTTCATGTAACAAATATATGTCAATAGAACAAATATTTTATTCTGCAACAAAGATTAAAGCAAAACAGGAACAAATAATTCGTTCCTGTTTTTTCAATCGGTGCGGGCAAAAGACAGAACCGGGATTTTCCGATTCTGTCTTGGCGCTCAACCAAAGACCAAATAAAAACCAAAACGCGAATTTTTGCCCGCTCTCGAACATGAAAACAAAAAGAAAAAAGCCCTGAACCCGTTGAGGCTCAAGGCTTTTAACTTGGCGCGCTGCAAGGGATACAGTCGGCTGCGCCGCCTTGCGTGCTCGGCGACCGCTGCTGCGCAGCAATACCCGTCTCACACTTCGCGGCTAAAAACAGTCCGCCGGACTGTTTTCTCAACGCCGCTCACCCTCTCAGGGTTCGAATCCCTTGAAAATAAAAAGAACGGAAGCAACACCTGCGGTATTGCTTCCGTTCTTGGCGCGCTGCAAGGGATTCGAACCCCTGACCTTTTGGTTCGTAGCCAAACACTCTATCCAACTGAGCTAGCAGCGCATCTGATTGCCATAGTATATTAGCACAACGCGCCGCAAAAATCAACCGTTATTTTAAAAAATTTTTATTTTTCTTTTTCGTCGGCCGTCTCCCGCGCGGGATAAAAAATTGCGCCCGTTTTCCGCCTCTGTTTTTTGAAATTTTTTTAGCTATTACATTGTAATCGCTAAATTTTTGCTATATAATTAAGTGGATAGACAGATTGGGGCTTTGTTTGCATTTGTTTGCAAAAGCCGCGAAGGGAGATTATTATAATGCGAGACAGAACATACGTTTTATCATACGACATAGGCACAACGGGCGTCAAAACCTGCCTTTTCGAGGTTGAGGACGAGATTACTCTGGTAGCCGCGGAGATGGAGGGCTATTCCCTGACCGTCTATCCGGACGGAGGCGCGGAGCAGGATCCCGATGAGTGGTGGAGCGCGATGTGCAACACCACAAAGAGGCTCATGAACTCAACGAGCGTCAGCACCTCGGAGATAGCCGGCATTTCCTTCTGCTCCCAGATGCAGGGGCTTGTGCTCGTCGACAAAGACGGCGTTCCCGTCCGCATGGCGATGAGCTACATGGATCAGCGCGCCAAAAAGCAGATAAAGGAGCTCATGGCCTACGGTCCGCAGATAGCGGGCGCCAATATTCCTAAGCTGCTCAAATCTCTTCAGATAACCGGCGCGGTGTCCGCGAGCGTCAAGGACCCCGTCTACAAATATAAATGGGTCGAGGAGAACGAGCCCGAGAACTTCGCCCGTACTTATAAGTGGCTCGACGTCAAGGAATACGTCATTTGCCGCATGACCGGCAAGTTTATCATGACCCGCGACTCGGCCTTCGGCACTCTGCTCTACGATGTCCGCAAGGGCAGAGAGGGCTGGAGCTCCGAGATGCTCAAGATGTTCAACGTCAAGCCCGAGCACATGGCCGACATAATCGACTCCACCGCCCTCGTCGGCGGACTGACCGAAAGAGCGGCGGGCGAGCTCGGACTTTGCGAGGGCACTCCCGTATTCGGCGGCGGTGGCGACGCCTCCCTCATAGGCGTAGGCGCGGGCGCGGTCGGCCTGGGCGACACGCATATATATTGCGGCACCTCCGGCTGGGTCAACACAGTCGTTGACAAGAACATCGTCGACACAAACGCCATGATAGCCGCCATAGTCGGCGCGCAGAACGGCAGACTCAACTACTTCGCCGAGCTCGAGACTGCGGGCAAATGCCTCGAGTGGGTCAAGGATCACCTCGTGCTCGACGAAATTGACATCTTCCTGGAAAAGACCGACGTCGCCTCCTCGAAGGAGTCCATATACACGAGCCTCTACGACTATATGTCCCATGTCATAAACAAAATCCCCGCAGGTAGCGGCGGAGTTATCTTCACCCCGTGGCTGCACGGCAACCGCTGCCCGTTCGAGGACCCGAACGCGCGCGGAATGTTCTTCAATATCAGCCTCGAGACAAGCAAGACTGAGCTTCTCCGCTCCGTTGTCGAGGGCACCTGTATGCACCTGCGCTGGTTCCTCGAGACTCAGGACAAGAAGGTAAAGACCTCCGACACCATCCGCTTTGTCGGCGGCGGCGCTCTCTCGGATGTCACCAGCCAGATTCTCGCGGACTGCACGGGCAGAACGATAGAGGTCGTGGCGAGCCCGCAGAACGTCGGCTCGGTCGGCGCGGCGGTCATCTCCGCGGTGGGTCTCGGCAGAATAGGCAGCATAGAGGAAGCGAAGAAGCTCATTCCCGCGAAGAAAACCTTTATCCCGAACCCCGCCAACAAGCCCGCATACGACAAGAACTTTGCCGTCTTTAAGAACCTCTACAAGAGCAACAAGGATAATTTTGCGGCGCTCAACGGCTGACGGACGGTTCAACCCGACTTTTTGTGTCAATCATATCTTTCGATTCCGCACTTGAAAAAGTGCAGCACCCTGTGTTATACTGAAATGTGTGTAACGATTCCGGTCGACTGAGACGAAAGGAAGGTCTTAAAAAATGAAGAAAACCATCACGGCTCTGCTTATCTGTATGCTCGCGGCAGTCTGCCTCTTCACCGGCTGCTCGAAGGCCAAGGGACTCAAGGTAAAAGACAGCAGCGGAAACGACCGCGTGCTCGTGACCGACGAAAACGGCGGCCCCATTTATGACGAAGCGGGCAACATAGTCATAGTCGAAACCGACGAAAAGGGCAATGCGAAGAAGGACGAAAAGGGCGAACAGGTCACAAACGCCGTCTCGCTCAAGAACCTTCTCGTTTCGGGCGACAAGGCCTATTGCAAATATTTTACTTTCACAAAACCCTCCGGCTACGAGATGACGGTTGTCGGCTCTTCGATAACCCTCGTAAAAGGCAAAGAGACTATTGATATAACCTACGACACGGAAAAGAGCGTCGATGACAAGCTCTCCGACATCAGCGATGTCATAATCGCTCTCAAGGAGCAGGGCTTCAATCCCGAGGTCAAGGATGAGGTCAAGACTCTCTGCGGCCAGGAAGCAAAAGTTACCGAGATAAAGATTTCCGGAAACGGCAACGAGGCGTTTATCGCCTCCGCCGTCTTTGAGAGAAACGGCGTAACTTACGCCTGCACCTACAAAACCTCCAAGGTCGGTGCAAGCACCGGAGAGTTTGAATCAATTGTCAACTCTATTTCGTTTAGATAAAGGCAATAATTAAAGTATTCTGACTGTTGAAAGGAGAACAGTATGTTATTTTCACTTGATATCGGTATCGATTTGGGTACCGCCAACACTCTTGTTTTCGTAAAGGGCAAGGGCATCGTCATCAGAGAGCCCTCCGTTGTTGCGGTCGACCAGAAGTACAACCCGCCCAGAGTTGTCGCCGTAGGCACGGAGGCTAAAGAGATGATCGGCAGAACTCCCGGCTCCATAACCGCAGTCCGTCCCCTCAAGGACGGCGTTATCGCCGACTTCGACATCACGGCGGATATGCTCAAGGCTTTCATAAAGAAGGTCGCAAAGAGTGCTCCGCTTGCAAAGGTCCGCGTTATGATCTGCATCCCCTCGGGCGTTACGGGCGTTGAGAGAAACGCCGTCAACGACGCTGCGAGAAGCGCGGGCGCGAAATATGTCAGCCTCATAGAGGAGCCCATGGCGGCGGCCATCGGCGCGGGTCTCCCCGTCTCCGAGCCCGCCGGAAGCATGGTAGTCGATATCGGCGGCGGCACGAGCGAAGTTGCCGTTATCTCCCTGGGCGACGTCGTTACCTCGAACTCCGCAAGAGTCGCGGGCGATAACTTCGATGAGTCCATCATCAACTACATCAAGAAGAAATACAACCTGCTCATCGGCGAGAGAACCGCCGAGGATATCAAGATAAAAATCGGCTCCGCCTATCCCTACGAGGGCGAGGGCGCGATGAACATCAAGGGCCGCAACCTCATGGACGGCCTGCCGAAGAATATCGAGATTTCCGCAGAGGAGATAAGAGAGGCTCTCTCCGACTCCGTCAATCAGATTCTCGACGTCATCAAGGCAACCCTTGAAAAGACTCCCCCCGAGCTCGCCGCCGATATTATCGACCACGGCATCATGCTCACCGGCGGCGGCGCTCTGCTCAGAGGGCTTGACAAGCTCATCGCCGCCGAGACCCGCATCCCCGTGCTTGTCGCGGAGAGCCCGCTCGACTGCGTTGTTGACGGAACAGGCATCTGCCTTGAGCATCCGCTCAATAAATAAAAGCCTTTCGCGGGTCGCTCTGCTCTCCGCAGACGGCCCGCGTTCTCGCAGGCTTACAAAAACTATGCGGCGCAGCGTTTTTCTGTTTTTCTGCATATTTTTTGCAAGTCCGCGGGATTTTTTGCGTTGTACAGAGGTGCTTTTATGCCGCGTTTAAACGCAAAAATCAATATCCCCCACCCTTCTTCCATGCAAAGGAGAGACGAAATTGAAGTTTTATAAATCAAAAGCATTTAAAATATTCGTCGGCGTGCTCGTCGTGCTGATAATCGGAGTTATAGCGGCCGCCGCCATGCATTCAGGCTCCTCGCCCGCCAACTCCGTGATAAGCACGGTGTTTTCCCCGCTCCAGCGCGCGTCCTCATATCTCGCAGAGAAGTTTTCCGCGTTTTCGATTAACTTCAAGTCCTCCGCCACGCTCTCAAAGCAGGTTGACGAGCTCAACAAAGAGATAGAGGATCTGCAGAGCCGGCTTGTCGACTATGAGCAGCTCAAGAGCCAGAATGCGCTCTACAAGGAGTTCCTCGAGCTCAAGGAGGAGCACAAGGACTACAAGTTCTGCGAGGCGGCGGTAATCGGCAGAGACTCGGCAAACCCGCTCTCCGCCTTTGTGCTAAACCGCGGCAGCACCGACGGCATCGAGATAAACGACCCCGTTATCTACGGCAAGTATTTAGTCGGCGTAGTTACCTCCGTGACGCTCACGCAGTGCACGATAAAGACTATACTCAACCCCGAAGTCAACCCCAGCGCGTACGAGATACGCACGCGCGACCTCGGCTTCGTCACAACGACGGCGAGCTACGCCGCGGACGGACTGTGCACCATGCCGGGGCTCTCAAGCTCAACGGCAGTCTCACCCGGCGGAATCGTCTGCACCTCGGGCGTCGGCGGAATCTATCCGCGCGACCTCATTATAGGCACGGTGACAAAGGTCGAGGACTCCGGGACGGACATATCCGCAACCGCGGTGATAAAGCCCGGCGCGGACATAGCCTCGATAACCGACGTCTTTATAATAACCGAGTTCGAGGGTCAGGGGTCGAGCGTCACAAAGTAAGAAATCTACCGAAAGGGACTTGTCTATGGGTCTCACAGCCGAAAAGAAAAGACTTATAATCCGACGCGTGATATTCGCTCTTTTGCTTATCATCTGCGCCGTTATCCAGAACACCCCGAGACTTCTGCCCGAGCCGTTCGGCGCGCGTCAGCTCGGAGTGACGGTCATGGTCGTCTGCATAGCGATGTTCGAGCGCGAAACCGCGGGAATGCTCCTCGGTCTGCTCGCGGGCGTCGTGCTCGATGTAACGGGCGGAACTCAGGGCATAAACGCCATTTTGCTGACCGCGTTCGGCCTTGCGTGCGGAATGCTCGTCAACAACATGATAAGAAATAATGTAGTCACCGCGCTGATTTTTTCCGCGTCGGCGCTGCTTATTCATACGTTCGTCTATTGGATAGTGTTCGTCGCCGCAGCGGGTGTCTCCGGCGGCAGACTTCTGCTCACCTTCTGCCTGCCGAGCGTGCTCTATTCGGTAATTTTTACGCCTCTTTGGTTCCTGATAATAAGAGGCATAAGCAGAGCGCTTCCGAGCGAAGTCAGAAGATAAGAGAAAGGAGGGAGCCCTTTGGATTCGAAAAAGCTTGCGATAAGGCGCATTATACTGCCCTGCATACTGCTCGCATTCATACTTGTTTTTGTCGGCGTGCTCGTCAAGGTTCAGCTTATAGACGGAGAGGAATACGCGAGCGCCGTCAACACCGCAAAGCAGTCTACCGTCAAAATTCACGCGGCACGCGGCGAGATAGTTGACCGCAACGGCAAGCCCATAGTCGAGAACCGCCAGGGCTACTCCATAGTTTTCAACTATTCGTATTTCCCGTCCAAGAAAGAAAACAGTGAGAGAAACTCGATAATAATATCCTTGATCAGGCTCTTTGAGGCAAACGACGCCGAGTGGGACAACAGCCTGCCTATAGTCATCGACTCGTCGGGCGGGCTCGTCTATAAGGCTGACAGCGAAAAGGAAATCGAGGTTATGAAGGGCAAGGACTATCTCAACCTCAACTCCTACGCCACGGCGCAAAACTGCTACGACGCCATGGTCGAGATGTTTGAAATCGACCCGGGCTACTCCCTCAAGGACGGGCTTAAAATCGCGGCGGTGCGCTATCAGATGCTCTTAAACGGCTTCGGAGCCAGCAACGCCTACACCTTCGCGCAGGATGTCAGCGACGTGCTCGTTGCCAAGGTCAAGGAGAACAGCGCGACTTTTAAGGGCGTTGACGTGGAGGTAGTGCCCTACAGAAGAATAGTCGACGGCACTCTCGCCGCCCACATAATCGGCACGGTGGGCAAGATAAACGCCGAGGAATACGCCGAGCTCAAGGACAAGGGCTACGGCATGAACGATACGCTCGGAAAGAGCGGAATAGAATACGCCATGGAGGAGTATCTGCGCGGCACGGACGGCGAAAAGGTCGTCACCGTAGACCCGGACGGCAACGTCTCTGAGACGGTTACGAAAGAGCCCGTTCAGGGCGCGACGGTCGTGCTCACCATTGACGCCGATATGCAGAAATTGGCGCAGGACACCTTTGCGAAATGGACGGAAAACTACGCAAAATCCTCAAAGAATAAATACGGCGTTCCCGCAGCAGGTGCGCTCGTTGTCAACGACCCGAACACGGGCGAAATACTGACCATGCTCAGCTATCCGACCTACGACCTCAACACCTACAGCGAAAAATATTCGGAGCTCAGCAAGGACAGCCGCACGCCGCTTTGGAACAGGGCACTGCGCAGCACCTACGCCATAGGCTCGACCTCGAAGCCCTCCGTCGCAATAGCGGCAATAGAAGAAGGGCTGACAAACCGAGACAGAGTCATCCGCTGCACAAGGGAGTTCAAATACCTCGACCACACCTTCTACTGCAACATCAACCACCGCGACAGGAACCTGACTCTTCGAACCGCGCTTCAGGATTCATGCAACATATATTTCTACACCTGCGGCGAGGAGCTCGGAATAAGCAGGCTCAACGAATACCGCTCCATGCTCGGACTCGGAGTGAAAACGGGCATAGAGCTCACCGAGGCCGAGGGCATAGAGGACAGCCCCGAATACCGCGAAAGCATAGGTCAGACCTGGCTGCCCGGCTACCTCATACTCTCGTCCATAGGCGAAGGCGGTACGCGCTTTACGCCCATACAGCTCGCAAACTACACCGCCACGATAGCAAACGGCGGCACGAGATACGAGCAGCACATAATAAAATCGATAAAGAGCGCCGACTACTCCAAGACGCTCGTTGAAAAGACTCCCAAGGTCGCGCTCGAAACGGGCATATCCAAATATGCCATCGACTGCGTCACCGAGGGTATGGAGTACGTTGTCAACAACAATCGTATTATACAGTCGGCTCTCAAGGGGCTCGACGTTCAGACTGCCGCAAAGACAGGTACCTCCGAAGAAAACAGGAAGATAAACGGCGTCAGCCAGGTTATCAACAACGGTCTTTATATCACCTTTGCGCCGAGCAAGAACGCCGAGATATCCATAGCGTTCATCTGCGAGGGCGTCTACGGCTCGTCCTCATTGGCGCAGATAGCAAAGCCGATATACGACTACTACTTCAACAGCTCGCAGACGGCCGCCGCGCCGCAGGGCGAGAATACGCTTCTGGGGTGATTATATGGCTGAGAAAATAGTTATCGCCTCCGGCAAGGGCGGCGTCGGCAAATCGTCGCTGACCGCAGGGCTTGCGCGCGCGCTGAGCAATTCCGGCAAGCGGGTGCTCATGCTCGACATGGACATAGGGCTGCGCAGTCTCGATCTCATTTTCGGCACTCAAAAGGAGCTTCT
>ULSA01010644.1_pt1 | contig 12410 bp, 10 predicted proteins | sample 1955951 | NCBI WGS metagenome assembly ULSA01 (sample SAMEA4835697, study PRJEB28245) | human gut metagenome | biome: gut microbiome; material: fecal sample | place: Denmark | collected 2008 | reverse complement strand
GGCTACGGCAGGCATTACGGCTACGGCTACGGCGGTCATGCCGGCTCGCGTGACAAGAAAGACAAATAAACAAAAAAATTATCGACCTTCGGTTTACGAATCGAAGGTCGATTTTTTATCTTTTCGGCACTCCCTGCGGGAACATCAGCTTTTTCAGATCGCCCGCGCTCTTATCGCGCTGAGCCTCGGATATCGCCCCGTGCTCAAAGAGCGTGTCGAGCATTTTTATCTGTCGCTCATAGAGGTCTAATTTGTCTCCGCCCTTTCTCTGCGGCTGAACGCTCATGCCTGAACACCTCTTATCGTCGGCGCATAGAAGTCAAACAGCTCGCGCGCGACCTCGAGCGTGTCCTCCTCGGAGGGCTGCTCGGGCTTGTAGGTCGAGAGCCACTTGTTCTCGAATTTTTCAACGCTCCTGTAGAAAGACGTTCCGTCAAAGTCCTCGCGGTCGTTGTGGCGGCGCTTTGTGGCTGTAAATGTGCATTTGCGCTTTTTGAAATCTATCGCCATCTGCTCAAAGAACGAATACCAGCGCGGAAGATACAGGGTCTTTATCATGCCGCCCCACTCCTTCCATGCGTAGTCGTAGAGCTGCGACGAACGCGCGGGACCCCAAATGGTCAGCATATAGAGCTCATTGAGCTCGAAATTCTGTCTGTCCTTGTCAGTGCAGGCGTAAGCGTTTGCCTGCCTCACGTGCTCGCCGAGCGTCAGCTCCGAGCGGGTCATGAGCAGCCTGTCAACGTCCTCAAGCAGGCGCACGAAAGCGTTGACGCTCTTTTCGAACAGGGCGATGTTCTTGCTGTCGAATGCGCGGATGCTGCTCTTGTAGAGCTCTTTTGCGTAGTTGCTGAGCACCTGGCGCGTCAGGTCGCAGACATCGAAACGGTAGCCGTCCGTGTCGGCGTGCTGAGCCTTGAGCAGGTTTTCGAGCGCATCAAGCAGTTTTTTGTTGTCGTATCTCAGCTCGAATACATCATTCGGAGCGGTGTGGCGCTGCTCGTATGCGGGGCGGGCGCAGATTATCGACGCGGTCTCGCGCCCCGTGCAGCTCTTGCTGTAGCAGGTCTCATGCATACCCTTGACCGCCTCAAAGAGGCACTCCTCGTCGCTGCCGTAGCGGCGGCGGGCGTAGGCCTTGAGCCACGGGTCAAGCTCGGGTCTGTCGCTTCGCGTGAGCATATCCGAGGCGAGGTCGAAGTAGAGCGGGTTTTGGAAGATACCCTCCATGAAAAGTCCCGTGCCGACTATGTTCGGATATTTCTCTTTTTCTTTCGTAAATTTATTTTCGGCGAGGGCGTCTATCGAGCCGTGGAGAGTATTTCTGTCGTCGAAGTTGTTGAGTGTGCCGCTGATGAAATTATATCCCCAGAAGCCGTCGGTCGCTTCGCATTTGCTGCCGTCGATGTCGAGAATGAGGAGCTTGTCTTTGTCGACTGCCTTGACTATCTGCTCGCGCAGTGACCATGCCTGCATGACCCAGACGGCTTGCGAGTCGAACGACGTGTACAGCTCCGAAATAGCCTTTCCGACGTTTTGAAGATATTTGTCGCCCTTTATCGGGGGCTTGTTCTCGTGGAACGGGTCGCAGGCGTAGTAGTGGTGCGCGCCGAAGAGCTGGCGCTGCTTTTCGAGCAGAGCGAGCCCGAATTTTTTGAAATTCCTGTCGAGCGGGTCTATCTGATAGGTCACGGGGAAGCCGCACCACGACGGGACATTGTAGGCGTTTGTGCGCGGAAGCACGCGGAGGATAGTTGACGGTACCTGACCCGAGCAGCCCTGCTGAATCGGGGTCATGCCGAGCTCAAGCTCGCGGTTTATTATCTTCTTTCCGAGCTCGAGGCGCTTGTCGACATATCCCTTGTCCGTCAGGCTGAAATAGCTGTCGAGATTGCCCATGAGCTGCCACGGAAAATATGCCGGGCCGCTTATGAAATTCAGCGCGCCGTCGTCCGTGTAGCCGAGGTCGCGCAGGGTATAAAAGAGCACCGCCTCGTAGCCGACTATGCTCAGCGGCATATTTATTCCGCGCATAGCCATGTAGTCTATCTCGCGCTCCCAGCGCTCCCAATCCCACCAGCGGGCGGAATACGAAAACGTGCAGTAGTTCATATAGGCGCGTTTATCCTGCTCGATTATGCGAACGGTCTTGCCGTTTGGCAGGGGAGCGTCGGTGATATTGCCTATCCTGTCGTTGCCGCAGTGCGCAAGGTTTACATTGCAGCAGTCCTTCAGGTATCTGTAATATGCCATGGCAAGGCTTATCTTGCAGTCTCCGCGCAGAACTATTTTGCCGTCGCGGGCTTCTATTTCGTAAAAGCTCTTGCCCTCGCGCCTGTCCTCAATTTCGAGCGCGAATCTGTCGGCTATTTCCGGTGTGTTTCTTTTAATCAGCTCTTGCATCGGTTTGTCCTCCGGCTTCTTAGTTTATTCTGTATTTTTAAGCGTATTTTCACGCTGAAAAGTCGGTTTGTTGAATTAGCGGCGGGGCTGTTATGTTATAATCTAATGCGATCGAATTTTTTTGAAGGTGATACCATGAAAAGTAAAATGACCTCAAAGGGCAGGGCGATGACCGCCGCAGTCTGCGCTCTCTCGTGCGCCCTTATAATCCTCGGCGCATTCATAAAGATACCCCTGCCGATGATATCGATAACACTGCAGCTCGAATTTGTTCTGCTCTCGGCTATGCTCCTCGGCGCGTGGCGCTCGGGGCTGAGCGTCGCGGCATATATAATTCTCGGTCTCTGCGGAGTGCCCGTGTTCACCTACGGCGGCGGAATCGCCTGCGTGCTGAAGCCGTCGTTCGGCTTCATAATCGGCTTTCTTGTCGCGGCCGTAGTCACGGGATACATAGTCGAGCATCTTAAAAAGCGCACATTCTGGAAGCTCTTTTTGGCCGCTATGGTCGGCACAGTGATAATATATGTTATCGGCACCGTGTATTTCTATTTTGTCACCCGACTGTATCTCAACACATATCCGGGCTTTATGAAAATGATGAGCGCCTGCGTGTTCACGACTTTCCCGAAGGATGCCGTGTTCTGTCTGCTGCTCGCGTTTATAGCAAAGCGCGTCTATCCCGCCATAAGAAAGTATATCACCTGCTGACTACCGAGTAGCCCAGCGTGATTTCGGCGGTGTTGCCGAGACTGTCCGTGTCCGTCTCAACAGCCTTGAGATAGACGAAAAGACACTCCTGCCCGCTGCGCGACTGCCAGTCGGCGAGGCGCACCGCGGTGCGAAATATTGAAACGGGTCTGCCGTTTGGTGAGACAGCCGAATTGACGCGCTCAAAGCGCGTTTCGGGCACAGCAAAGGTTTTGATAAAAGCCGCTTCCTCGCAGCTTCCGGGCTGCGGCGCGAAGCGGCTGTTTTTCATTGTCCAAAGGGCAAGGCTGTGCATGAGCTGGCGCTCGTCCATCAGAGAAAGCATAACTCCGAGCCTCCGTGCCTTATGGCTTTTATACTTTTGAATATATCTCCCGCGTGACCTTTTTCATCTCGTCGAGCTGCCTCTCCATGTCCTCGACGAGCTTGAACTGCGTGCGGGAACGGACGAGGTTGTGTTCGGGATATTCGGTGCGGAAATAAGTGTCTCCGTTGAGATAGTCGCCGAGGAAGCGCATTCCGCATTCGAGCGTCATAAGCTTCGAGGAGAAGGGGAGATACTCTATCTCCGCGTCGGTCAGGCTCTTGCCCGCAGCCGAAAGGTAGCCCTCGGTGTAGACTTTATAGAGCTCAATGTCGAAGCTCACCTTGCCGAGATCCTTCTCGTCCTCTGCGGCGGTGCTTGCGCCGAAGCGGATGCTGTCGCCGAAATCGTAGAGCGAAAGACCGGGCATGACGGTGTCGAGGTCGATAACGCAGATGCCCTCGTCCGTCTTGTTGTCAAACATGACGTTGTTGAGCTTCGTGTCGTTGTGTGTGACTCTCAGCGGGAGCTCGCCGCGCTCGAGCATATCTACGAGAATGCCCGTGTCGCTCTCGCGCGAGAGAACGAAGTCTATCTCCTTGCGCACGCCCGCCGCGCGTCCCTTGAGGTCGTCGCCGACTGCCTTTTTGAAGTCGGCGAAGCGGGAGCGGGTGTTGTGGAAGTTCGGGATAGTCTCGTGCAGGGTGTTGCTCGGATAGTCCGCGAGCAGGCACTGGAAGGTGCCGAAAGCTTTTGCGGCGTTATAGAATGTTTTCGGGTCTTCGATGGACTGGCAGGCGTGCGCGTCGGTGATGAAGTTATAGCATCTCCAGCATTCGCCGTCGTCCGTTCTGAAGTAGGGCTTGCCCTCTTTTGTGAAGAACACGTTGAGACATTCGCGTTCCGGGTCGCCGCCGCGCTCGATAACGATGTTGCGAAGATATGCGGTGACTCCGACGATGTTCTCCATAAGCTCGTCCGGATTCTTGAAAACATTCGTGTTTATCAGCTGAATAAGATATTTTACATCGCTGCCGTCGGCATTTTTGAAGTCAACGACAAAAGTGTTGTTTATGTGGCCGTCGTTTGAAACACGGTAGCCCGTATATTCTCCCTCAAAACCGAATTCATCGATTATCTGCTGCAGAGGAAAGGGAGGGTTCTGCGTTTGCATCTGTATCACCTTTTGATTATTTTGATAGTTCCGAACTTTTCGGGATTGTGAAAACCGAGCGAGGCGCTGCCGACGGGGAAGAGTGCACCGTAGTGCGGGGTCGGCGAATCGTCGGCGCATTTGTAGAAGTTGCCGCGAATCTCGCCCTCCTTGACCGAGAACTCGCAGCCGTAGAGCGCCGATATCAGGCTCTCCGGGATAAAGAGCTCAGCGTGCCAGCCTTTAGTGTCAGGGTAAACTCCCGCGCTCACGCGCGGAGTCTCGGCGGTCAGCTCCTTTATAAATACGCGTCCGTTTCTCTCGGCTCCGAACTGCGAAAGATATGCGCCGTTCGGATTTATCTCGAAGTTTATGTACTCGCGGCGACCCTCGACGGGCGTTATGAAAACCTCGAGACAGCTGTCGGTATATACCGGATCGTCGCGCCGAGTGTATCTCGCCAGCACGGGGCATTCCGAGCTCTCGAGAAAGGTGCAGAAGCCCTCATTTTTTACCGCGCAGAACCGCACGGAGCTTTCGGGGCGCGAATATCCGTCTTTTTCCCAGTGGAAGGAGCTTATCTCGAACCGGGGGATAAGCTCCTTCTCCGGTAAACTGTCAAATATAAAAGTGTTGCAGCCGTTCATATCAGAGCTTCTCGACAATAGCCTTGGTGTCTCTGGCTATAAGCAGCTCCTCGTTGGTGGGCAGAACAAAGACGCGGACCTTTGAATCCGGAGTCGAAAGCTCGCCCTCCTTGCCTTTTCTGAGCTCGAGGTTCTTCTCGCTGTCTATCTTCACGCCGAGATAAGTCAGATGGTTGCAGACATCCTCGCGCAGGTCGCAGGTGTTCTCGCCGATACCGCCGGTGAATACAATCGCGTCAACGCCGTCCATGGCGGCGACATATGCGCCTATAAACTTGCGGATCTGATAGCGCTGGATGCTTCTTGCAAGAGCGGCTCTCTCGTTGCCTGCCTCTGCGGCGGCGAGAACATCTCTGTCGTCGCTCGATATGCCGGAGATGCCGAGAACGCCGGACTTCTTGTTGAGGATTTCAGCTGTCTCTGCGGGAGTCCAGCCCTCTTTCTCCTGAAGATAGGTGATAGCCGAGGGATCGACTCCGCCGCAGCGCGAGCCCATGATAAAGCCGTCGAGGGGAGTGAGACCCATGCTCGTGTCAATAACCTTGCCGTCCTTTATGGCGGTTATGGAAGAGCCGTTGCCGAGGTGGCAGGTGATGAGCTTTATGTCCTTGAGGTCAACGCCCATGACTTCCGCGCAGCGAGCGCTGACAAAGCGGTGAGATGTGCCGTGGAAGCCGTAGCGGCGAACCTTGTACTTCTCGTAGTACTCATAGGGCAGCGGGAAAAGGAATGCCTCGGGGGGCATGGTCGAATGGAAAGCGTTGTCGAAAACAACAACTTCCGGAACATCCTCGCCGAATACCTCGCGGCAGGCGCGGATGCCCTGAATGTGAGCGGCGTTGTGCAGTGGAGCGAGATCGCACAGGCTCTCGATGCCGGCGATAACATCCTCGTCAACAAGAACGCTCTCTTTGAACAGAGAACCGCCCTGGACTATGCGGTGGCCGACAGCGGAGATGTCGGAGAGATCGTCGATAACCTTGCAGTCGCCCGAAGTAAGAGCCTTCTTGACTTCGAGGAAAGCTGCAGTGTGATTTTCGAGAGTCACCTCGTATTTGAACCATCTGCCGTCCGTGGTCGAGCCGCTGATTCTGCCGTCGATACCGATACGCTCGCAGATGCCCTTTGCTATAAGCTTTTCGCCGTCCATGTCAATGAGCTGATATTTAAGCGAAGAGCTTCCGGCGTTGATAACAAGAATTTTCAAGAGTATTGCCTCCAAATAAAATATTTGCTTGCAAACAAGCTCGTTACTGATATATTATATATACTGTAAGAGGATTTTTCAAGCGGTTCTTGCATAATTAACCCGTCTAATTGCGAAAAAAGGAGAGAAGACCGAAAAATGAGCACAGCAGGCATTGTTGCCGAATATAATCCGTTCCATAACGGTCACGCTTATCATATAGCCCGCACGCGCGAAAACAGAGCTTCGGCGGTCGTTTGCGTGATGAGCAGTTGGTTTGTCCAGCGCGGGGAGACTGCGCTCATGCACCCGAACGCCCGCGCACGTATGGCGCTTATGAACGGCGCCGATTTGGTAGTGTCCCTCCCCGTACCGTGGGCGTGTGCCGCGGCGCAGACCTTTGCAAGGGGAGCGGTAGGTCTGCTCGATGCCATGGGCTGTGTGGACACTTTGAGCTTCGGCAGCGAGTGCGCCGACGTCACTCTGCTCAGAGCCGCGTCCCGCGCCGTTGACGACTACACCGTGCGCGAAAGCCTGCGGGCAAACCTGCTCTCGGGCGTGAGCTTCGCCTCGGCGAGACAGCGCGCCGTCGAGGAGCTTGACACGCGAGTAGCGTCCGTGCTCTCGTCGCCCAACGACACGCTCGCCGTCGAATATATCCGCGCTATAGATAAGCTCAAGTCGGACTTAACCCCGTTCGCCGTCAAGCGCGAGGGAGCGGGTCACGACAGCGGCGAGGCGGTGAACTCCTTTGCGAGCGCTTCGCTCATACGCACCCGCGTGAGGGAGGGGGAGGACTTTGACGACCTCATGCCCGAAAATGCCGCCGCGATACTAAAGACAGAGATAGAAGCGGGCAGAGCACCGGCCGATATCCGCGCCCTCGAAAAAGCTATCCTCGCCTGCCTACGCGTCTCGACTCCGGAGAGAATAGCGGCGGTGCCGGACATCTCGGAGGGGCTCGAAAACCGCATATATTCCGCCTCGCGCAGCGCATCCTCGCTCGAGGAGCTCTATTCGCTCACAAAGACGAAGCGCTATTCCCATGCGCGTATAAGGCGCGTGATTGCGGCGCTTTTGCTCGGAATAGATGCGTCCGACTGCGAGGGCATACCGCCGTATATCAGAGTTCTCGGTTTCAATGCGATAGGCCGCGAAAAGCTCCGCGCCATGCGCTCGACCGCAAAGCTGCCGATAGTCATGCGTGCGGCGGATATAAAAAAATTGAACGACCGCGCAAAGCATATTTCCGCTATCGAGGAGCGCGCCGCCGACCTGTTTTCCCTCGCCCTGCCCTCAATAATGCCGTGCGGAGCGGAATATACGGACGAGATATCGGTCATCTGATTTGTATTTAAGAATCAAACGTTGCTTTCATACCGCTTAAAATGTGTTTCGTTCCATTTCTGTTGACAGGAAAAATAAGAGTGCTATTATATATTTGAAGAAATTCCGACGGTGTATAAAGCGCACAAAATTACATCGCCGCGGCTCCCCTGCAGGGGAGCTGGATTGGCGAAGCCAAGACTGAGGGGTTGTTTCGCTTCGCTCAAAGTTATGCGGTAGGGGCGGATATCATCCGCCCGCGCAGTCTGCACAAATATCTTGACCCGCATGTCAATGGGTCGTCGAGGTCGCCGACCCCTACAACCGACCTTGCACAAAATTATCACACCGCCATAGGCTCCCCTGCAGGGGAGCTGGATTGGCGAAGCCAAGACTGAGGGGTTGTTTCGCTTCGCTCAAAGTTATGCGGTAGGGGCGGATATCATCCGCCCGCGCAGTCTGCACAAATATCTTGACCCGCACCCCACAACCAAGGTATAAAACGGCACTGCCGTAAAAAATAAAACGGAGGCAAAAAAGCAATGAAAACAAAGCGGAAAAACATTTTCAAGTCGCTTTTGGCTCTGACCCTTGCACTCATCATGGTGCTCGGCGTCGCACCCTTGAACGAGCTTGCGGGCGTTGATTGGGCAAGCCTTTTCGCGCCCAAAGCCGAAGCGGTGGGCAAAACATATAAAGTCGGCGACATCGTCGAATTCGGCTCTTATCCGCAGAGCAGGGTCACGGATTCGTCGCTCGTTTCCGCCCTCAATAAAGCTTCAAAAAAATGGGTCAGCTACGGCTATTACAGCGGTACAGGCAGCTATGACACTATGGTTCAAGGTGACTGGATGAAATATGCTGATTTTACATATAACGGTACAAAATACCGCGCTGTCACTTTCTCTCAGTACAGACCGTATTCGACATGTAACCCATCCTCTGCCGCTAAGACATATCAGGACGACAATGGTTATACTCCAAACAATATATATTATTTTAAATATGAACCCCTGAAATGGCGCGTTCTCGACCCTTCGACGGGCTTTGTCCTTTGTGAGAGCGTAATCGATGCTCAGGCTTACAGTAACACGGTGTACGGTTATGGCACAGATCCATATGGCCATTCAGCCGACTGGAACGATGCAGCGCACACCTGCTATGCCAACGACTATGCCACGAGCAGCATAAGAGCGTGGCTCAACGATGATTTCTATAATATTGCCTTTTCTTCTTCGCAGAAGGCGAACATTTTGACCTCTAAATTGGATAATAAAGCATATAAGACTTCATATAGTGAATTTGACGGCGAGACCACCTACGACAAGGTCTTTCTGCTCTCGTGGAACGAAGTGCAGAATACTGCATACGGTTTCTCTGCAAATACTTCATCAGACACTGCACGCGCGGCGAAGCACACTGATTATGCAGAATGTCAGGGTCTATGGGTTAGTGCATCGAATCAATGCGTATTTCAATATTTGAGGTCTGCCAGTAACCATTCTCTCTCTGTATGTTATGTCTACAGCGACGGTGACCTCGACGGCATCAACTGGCGTGACTGGGATGTTAGTGATACTGACGGTGGAGTTCGTCCTGCTATAAAAATTTCAAATTTGGCATCTGCGATATCTGCACCCGGTAGCAATCCGGAGACTTTATTAGATACTGACGGAGATGGTCTGCCCGATGTGTGGGAAAAGGAAGGTTTGGATTATGATGGCGACGGAAAGATTGATGTAGACCTCCCCGCCATGGGAGCAGATCCGAATATCCCCGATATTTTTGTGGAAGTTGACTGGATGGTGAGACCGCAAAAAAAGATTCTTTGGTGGGAAATAAGTAAGTACAGAAACTTGGCTCCGTCTGAGGATGCTATGAAATTAGTATATGACTCATTTAAGCAACATGGAATCAATCTCCATATCGATGTGGGTCCGGACTCGATAGATTTCGTGACGGGCAAAAAATGGGGAAAGCTTTCCGGCGGTAACGAAATTCCATATAAAAAGAAGTTCAATATCAAATCATCTTGGAACAGTACTGTAAATGCCAATTTTTCGAAGGCGAGACATAATGTTTTCAAACATTGTTTATTTGTGGATCAATATAATGGCATAAGGTCTGGTATAGCGAACAATATACCCGGTCAGTTTTTTATTGTTGCAAATCAAGATTGGGTATTTAATGGCGGAAATATTTCTGTCGGTGGCACTTTTATGCATGAACTTGGTCATACTTTGGGGTTACGCCATGGCGGATGTGATCATGAACACTATAAGCCAAATTATTTGAGTGTTATGAACTATGCGTTTCAAACAACAGGATTGGTTGGCTCAGGTATGATTGGCTACTCCGACTACAAATTACCGGATATAAATGAAGCGCACATTAACGAGAAGTTGGGAATTGATCCTTCCGGCTTAACGGTGGGAACCGGGTTGGGTACAACATTGTTCTATTGGGCTTCAAATCAAAGAAATGTTATTCCGATCTCCAAAGCTGCAATAGATTTTAATAATAATGGGAATTTGGAGACTGATATTTCACTCGATTTAAATCCGAATGGTAATGTTTATGATAAACCAATTGCGGTACTAAAAGGACACGAAGACTGGAGCGGAATTGTATATAAAAGCGGAGCAATTGGAGAACATAATAATTCTTCAAATGGCAATTCAAGTGGTATAGCATTCCAAATAAATGATACAGGACTTCAAGAAAAAACGCTTGAAGAAGCGCTGAAAACTTCTACTTTGGCGTCAAGCGGGACAGGCTATGTTGAGCTATTGCCCTCAAGTTTAATAACTGATTTGAATGGTCAAAGCTTGGAATTTGAAGTGGGAAATATGTCTGCAAATGAAACAACATTCACAGTTAATATTCAATGCAAATCACTTTTTGACAATTATACAAAATCAATAACGATTCCTGGCTCAAGAGATAAAATCGAGAGTGAACGCATTGTTGTCCCCATTACAAAAAATATTTTGTCCGACGAATATACAATTACCTGTTCAATTGTTTCAGATGGCAAATCGAGTGATTTTACTTTTTCCCAAGAGGCTGTACAAGTTGACAAAGAGGATATTGAAGAAATGAAAAAGCTTCTTTCTGGAAAAAATGAATTAACTGATGAGGAAGTTAATAAGATTGAATCTGCGATTGAAAAATATGAAAATGCCGAATCGAATAATATTTGTAAATTATGCGGAAAAAACCATGGTACCTCATTCTTCGGAAAGCTTAAAGCTTTTTTTCACAAGATTGCATATTCCATTAAGCGTTTCTTTACACGTCTCTTTTCAAGGTTTCGCTAAATACCATTTAAGCTGATTATTGGGCTGATAAGGCGCGATAATCAACCTCTTCAAGAAGCTTTTTCGGTAAATAAACTTTTATTTCGCAATGCGCGGGATATCGGTCATCTGACCGTTTCTTGAATAAAAACACAAGGAGATTTTGTTTGAAGTTTATCACAAAATCATCGGAGAGTGTGCGCTGACCGGGAGGCCGGCAAATAAAACACACTCTGCCGTCCTCCCGCAGCTCAATCCCCGGGAGGAAAAATGAATCGCGAAAACAAACGCAAACAGTACGAAAAAGGTTATTACAAGACCCACGCCTGCAATGAAGCTTTTGTTTGCAGGGTGTGCGGACGCACGGCAGTGCCGCAGGGCGCGGGCAGCGAGCACAGAAATCACTGCCCGAATTGCCTCTCGAGCCTGCACGTCGACATCGAGCCGGGCGACAGAGCCGCGGACTGCGGGGGCATTATGGACCCCATAGCGGTCTGGGTGAGGAAAAACGGCGAGTGGGCGATAGTCCACCGCTGCCGCATATGCGGCGCACTGTCCTCAAACCGCATCGCCGCGGACGATAACCCGATGAAGCTGATGAGCATGGCATTAAAGCCGCTGTGCTTCCCGCCGTTCCCGATAGAGCGTATCAGAGAGCTGACTGCTTTAATGGGCGGAGACGGGGCGCTCGAATAACCCGAAAGAAAATAACGGAGCAGGTTTTTGCCTGCTCCGTTATTTTTTTATGCATATCAAAAACGGTGCAGCCCGAGTGAGCTGCACCGCCGTGCTTATTGATTTGTCGGAGACAATCAGTCGTTGTTTCCGTTATTCTTGCTTGCGCGTCTTTCGATAAGCTCGTTGAGTATTCTTGTGTGCTCCTTATCGGTGAGCGAATACTTGAGAGTGGGGATAGCGGAGAGAAGCATACCGATTGCGGGCGGAATGGAAATAAGCAGGAACATCGCCATAGCATATTTTCCGTCGTTTGCCTCGTAGAAATGATACTTTCCTGCTGCCAGGTCGAGGTTAAGAGTCTCGATGTATTCGGCGGTGTAGTGAACAGCCGAATAAATGAAGCCGGAGATGAGCGATGAAACGCCCATTGCAAGCTTGGTGATGAAGGACTGGCCGGAGAAGAACACGCCGTCGGTACGAACGCCGTTCTTGTACTCCTCGTAGTCAACACAGTCTGCTATCATTATCGACTGGAGAATGTTTATCGAGCCCATTGCCCAGGAAGCCGCGAACATCATAACAGCCATCAAAACGACATAAACCATGTTCTGCATAAGGTTGCCGCCGGCTATTTTATAGACGACAAAGATCATTGCGTAGGGGACTGCACCGGCGATTGAATAGAAATTGTAGAGCTGCTTTTTGC
>ULSA01051547.1_pt1 | contig 12621 bp, 13 predicted proteins | sample 1955951 | NCBI WGS metagenome assembly ULSA01 (sample SAMEA4835697, study PRJEB28245) | human gut metagenome | biome: gut microbiome; material: fecal sample | place: Denmark | collected 2008 | reverse complement strand
TTAGAAGTATTTTCTTTATTTAAAATAATATTATAATTACCCCGTATTAAAAATATAATAAATATCAAAAAAATAAATAATAAATATTTAACTTTCCTTTTATCAAAAATAATAAATAATATTAAATTAAATAACATTATATAAAAAGAAAAAGTTGAATACGTCTCTATTATCATCCAAATAGAAAAACATACTAAAATATAACTAAATAATTTATATTTCTTATCATTAATAAAATTTAAAATAATAGGAAAAAATAAAATCAATACCCAAGAAAAATAACCAGAATTACCAAAAAATAATTGTAACTTACTCCCAACAATATTAATATTATTTAAATATGTATTAGAACTTCCAATAAGTATTATATTTTTTTATAAAAAGAATATTAAGTACATTAATATTTAATTTTCCGACAAATTGTTACATTATTGTTGAACTATTGTTGAACTTTTATTTATTATTTTTCACTATATAAAAAGTGCAATTACTATTTGCTCTTTAAATAAGTTTCTACAACATTTGATATTTTAAAAAACTCTAATTCTAATTCATGAAAATTATTAAGCACATAATCTTGATCATTTTCTTTACTTTTCATTTCGTGATTGTAGGATAATTCAGCAAGTTTATCAAATTCAAAATATTTTAAATCGCTTTTTAATGCATGAACTGCTATTGCATAATTTGGCATATCATGTCTTAATTTAAACAATTTTAATTGTTCAAATTTATTTTGAGATTCTTTAAACCAATCAGATAACATATCATTATACGTTTCTAAATCACCCAAAAGTTCCATCCCCTTTTTATAATTAACACCATTTTCTAATAAATAATTCTCATCAATCACTTTATTTGATATTTTATCAGCAATAATTTCAGTTTCTTGTTTTTGATCTGCAATTGGATTATTAACTTGAGATTTTTCTTATTCACCTTTTGTCAACATATCACTATTGTTAAACACAATATCTAATTTTTGTTTTATTTGTTCTTTATTAAATGGTTTTGCTATATAATCAACAAAGCCTTCACTTATATACTTTTCTTTAGCACCTGCTACTGCATCTGCAGTAAGAGCAATCATAGTTGTTTTAAAGTTAGGATTTTCTATTGTAAAATACATCAGACAGCATACTAAAATTTTCATTGCTGTTGTGATTACTAATTCAGGATGTTTCATCTGAATAATCGTTACTCCTAAACCAAAAAGTAAGTATAACCAAATTGGCATAACTTTTTTACTTAATCCAACATTCTTTCTTTTTACTATTAAAATAGTAAACACAACTAAGCTTAACAATCCAGATAATGAGAAAATTATTGTTAGTGTAAAGAGTCTTAAAAATTTATTAAAAATCCCCAAAACTCTTTACACTAACTTATACCAACCTTTTTTATAATTGCATTTTAGGTATAACCATTAAATTTATTGATAATAATTAATATTGTCAACTATTTGTTTTACATAATTATATTCTTCTGCCGAATCTGTACCATGTATTATATTATCATGAAAATAATTTTCTGTTTTATATTTGTACAAATTTCTAATATTCTTTTTTAATATTTTCACAAAGGGAAAATCACTACTTTCTTTAGAATAAAATTCAATATCTAATATCACAATTTCATATTTAGAACTATTGCACATTTTAGTGGCTTTATATACACCTAACTCTCTTTGATTATTAAACTCATAAAGATTGCAAATTAGATTATAATATTTTTTTATTTCTATATTTTTTTTACTTTTTACAATTGTATTTTTCTCAATTTCACTACATATACTGTCAAAATTTTTTTTCGATGAATTCCAGATAATGAAATATGCACTTTGTACCATCATATTTATCATTCCATTAATTATTATTAAAAATATCACGCGTAAAAATTTTTTTATTTTCTTCTATATTTTTATCAATTCTATTTGCTAATATTATTGATGAAACATTAATAAATTCCGATAAATCATTAATAATTTTACATTCTAAATATGTATTATCCTTTAATTTTGGTTCATAAATAATAACATTAATTCCATCACTTTTTAATTTTTTTATAATATCAATAATTGAACTTTCCCTAAAGTTATCACTATTACTTTTCATTGTTAAACGATAAATCCCAACTATTTTTGGTTTTTTATTTTTTATATAGTTTGCAATATATTCTTTTCTTGTATTATTTGAATTAATAATTGCTTCAATTAAATTTTCAGGAATGTTTTGATAATTACTATATAACTGTTTACTATCCTTAGGCAAACAGTACCCACCATAACCAAATGATGGATTATTATAATAATTACCTATTCTTGGATCCAAAGAAACTCCATTAATGATATCTTTTGGATTATAGCCCTTATCTAATGCAAATGTATCAAGTTCGTTAAAAAACGCAACTCTCATTGCCAAATATGTATTTGAAAATAATTTAACCGACTCAGCCTCGTCAGAATTCATATATAAAACATCAACATCAGACTTTTCTGAACTATTTTTTAATATTTCTGCAAATTCTTTTCCATACTTTGATTTTGATCCAATAACAATTCTCGATGGATATAAATTATCATAAAGTGATCTTCCTTCTCTCAAAAATTCTGGTGAAAATATAATACTCATATTATATTTTTTTCTAATCATTTTTGTGTAACCAATTGGAACTGTAGATTTAATAATTATAACAGCAGTATTATTAACCTTTTTTATTTTAGTTATTGTGTCTTCAATAGAAGAAGTATCAAACGAATTAGTTTTAAAATCAAAATTAGTCGGAGTGCATATTATAATATACTTTGAATTTTTAAAAGCCACCTGATAATCGCAAGTGGCTTTTAGATTCAATTCTTTATTATTCAAACAATAATAAATATCCTCATCATCAATTGGACTTATATTATTGTTTATCATATTTATTTTTTCCTTATCTATATCATAAATGACAATTTCATTTTTTTCACTAAGAAGAACAGATAGAGAAAATCCGACATATCCTGCGCCAACAACACATAATTTCATTTTACTATAATTTTTTAACTGGATTTATCCCTAGAATTTTCATTCCGTTTGATAAAACCGTTTTAGTTGAATTTAATAATGCAAGTCTTGATTGTCTTACTAATTCATCTTCTTCGTTCAATACTGATATATTTTTATAATATCTTGAAAATTTTTGAGCAACATCATATAAATAATTAGTAATAATTACTGATTCTTGAGTATTATATGAATTATCTACAACTTCTGGAAAATCATATAAACTATTTATTAATGAATATTCTAAATCTTCCTTAAATTTATAAACTTCTTCATCAAAGCCACAATAATTTGCTTTTTCTAAAATAGAATTTATTCTCGCATAATTATACAGAAGATAAATAGCTGAATTACCTTGGAAATCTGTTGCTGATTCTAAGTTAAAATTAACTGTTCTTTTTCTATTAACATTTAACATATTATATTTAATACAAGATGCCGCTAAATCTGCAATTTCATCATCAGATAAGTTTGTTCCTTTTTCTTTAAAAGTCATAGCTAGTTTTTCTTTAGCTTTTTCAATAAATTCTTCAAGTAAAACAACTTTACCTTCTCTAGTAGCCATTTTGTCTCCATTTAATAACACAAAATCATATGAAACAAGTTTTGGAGCTGTAAATCCTAGAATGTCTAATGTTGCAGCAATTTGTTGCATATAAACTTCTTGATCTTCTCCTAAAACAATAACATTATTATCTTTATTTCTCTCTAATTTTGAAATAGTATAAGCTATATCTCTTAATGGATATAATGATGTTTTATCTTCCCTAGTAAGAACTAATACTGGTGATTTTGTTGGTATATCGTATCCACTCAAATCAACATATAATCTACCATTTTCATCTTCATGTAATTTTCCTTTTTCTTTTAATTGTTCTAATATTTCTGTGGTTTTATTTTCAAAAACAAAATCTGATTCATGTGTAAATCTATCCCATTTAATATCCATTTTCTTGAAAATTTCTTGTTGTCCCTCAACACATATATCAGTAATCTTTTTAAATTTATCTCGAACTTCTTCATTTCCGTTTTCTAATTCATGCAAGTAATAGAAAATCTTTTCTTCTACTTCTTTATCTGTTTTACTTATATCATTTATTTCTATATATAATTTTAACATATCACTAAATGTAATTGTTTCAATATTACCTAATTTTTCTACCCCTACTAATAACATTGAAATTTGTTTTCCAATATCATTTATGAAATAGTTTGATTCAACATTATAGCCTTCAAATTTATATAACCTAACTAAAAAATCACCTATAATACTGTTTCTTGATCTACCAATATGTGGTGAAGCATTTGGATTTATTGATGTATGTTCAATTAAAAGTTCTTTTCCATTTCCAATTTCATTTGAACCATAATTGCTTTCTTCTGAACTAATAGCTTCTAGTGTTTCTTTTGCTAAAAAATCTCTATTAATAGTAAAATTTAAATATGGTCCAATAACCTTTACATCAGAAATAATATCTTCATTCATATTTAATTTTTCTGAAATTGCTTTTGCTTTTTCATGTGGATTTTTGGCTCCATCTATACTTATAGTAAAACATGGTATAGCAAAATCTCCCATTTCTTCTTTAGGTGGTCTTACAACATCAATACTATCTAGTTTTATACCAACCTTTTCAATTTCTTCTTTAATGTATTTTTTTAAATTCAACATAAAATCCCCTCTTTCACTAACAAAATTTTAATTTGCATATATTATAACGAAAACCTACCAAAAGTCAATAGTTTTTTACATAAATGTATTAATAATTTCTAACAAACTCTTTTCCCAATTATTTTTGTAATACTTATTTTTAAACTTTATAATTTTTTTCTTATAGTAAGGTACTTTTCTTATAAATTGTTTTATTTCCTCATCACATATTTTACTCGATATTTTTCCTAAATTGTATTTTTCAATCATCTTAGCATTATAATTTTGTTCATATGTACTTAATGGTATTAAATATGCTGGTACTTCGATTGAAATTGATTCACTTAATAACTGATGTCCTGCCGTAGATATTAAGCAAAAAGCATTTTCAAGATCACTTTTAAATTCATTTGAAAAAGTTTTAAAAGTAATATTGTTTGAATCAATATTAAATTTTTCTTTCGTATAAATAATTACATTATAATCTGTTATATCTTTTAACGCTTTTACAATCTTTTCATAATTATTTGAATTTTCATATGGCGAAAAATATACTAAAATATGATTTTTCTTGTTTTTCACCTCATTTAATGGAGATATTATTGGTGTAACAACTTTAACACTATCATCTTTTATAGTTATAGGAAAAAAAGATGATATTATTTTATAAGAATATTTTGGAAAAAAATAATTAATTCTTTTCTTTTCTTCTAAAATAGAAAAATTTTTGATTTTTAGTTCATCTAAATATAGAAATTTTGATTGTTGTTCCATACAAATTAATGGTATATCTGTTGCATAAGAATATTGAGCAACATTAGGTTCATAATCTGTTATTACTAAGTCTGGCACTCCTGAAAAAGCAGCTTCTACATTCATAGAAAATTTTAAAAATCCAGCAAATTGATCTATCTTTACTTCTTGATATTTTTTTATTGAAGTCTCAAAATCAATTCCTTTTGAATTACATGCTATCCATGGAATAAAAATTTCTAAAACTTTAAATTTTGGGAATTTATTTTTAAAATAATTAATATTATTATTAGTAGTAGCTATAACTATTTCATGACCATTATTCATTAGCAAATTAATTACATTTGTTTGTCTACTTAAATGTCCATTTCCAATTCCACAAATTCCAATTAATATTTTCATTCAAAATAAGTCTCCACAACATGTTTATCATCTTTATTTTTTGTTACTTTTATAATTGAACCATTTATTAATGTATGTACCGGATCTGTATGTCCTATATCTGTATTTATATAAATTGGAATATATAAATCAAAGAGATTATAATTAATTGCATCTTTTAGTGTTGTTCCTGTATAATTAATTTCATTTTCAATTCTTCCAAATAAAATAGCTTTACAACTAACAAACCATCCTGCATTTTTAAATTGCCACATTGTTCTTAATATGTCTTCATTTGTCATTTCTGCCACATCAAAATACCAAACTATACCATCTTCTTGATATTTTTTTATAAACTTTTTAACACAATCATATTTTGTTCCTATTATATCCTTTAAAGAATCTAAACATCCGCCTATAAGTCTTCCATTAAATTCTTTATCTTTTGTTATACATTCCCATGGTTGTTCTACTTTATCATCGTCTATTTTATACCCATATTCAATTTGATTTGGTGTTTTTCCATTTAAAAATTCAATGTTATTTTTTAACATTAATTCTGGTAAACTATCATCGCCAAATGATTTTGCGTTAAAACTATATACTGTGGCAATATCCAATTTAGTTGTTATATAAAATAACAAGGGTGTAATGTCAGATTGTCCTTGTATCCACTTTGTATTTTTTTTCAATTGATTAAAATCTATTAAATTCATAATTTGAATTAAATAGTCTCCGCCTGAACAAGCAATTAATGCTTTTAATTCTTTGTTTTTTATTGCATTGTCAAATTCAACCGATCTATTAAATGCAGATGAGCTAACTCCATTTTCAGTATTTCTTACATATTGGTCTTCGATTACAGTGTATCCATAATCATTTAATTTTTCTATTCCCTTTTCAAATTTTTTCAACTTTTTACTTTTTACACCATTTGAAGGTGATATGATTCCTATTGTATCACCTTTTTTTATTTTTTCTGGATAAATCATTTTCTCAACTCCTTTATTTTTTCTTCCTTTTTATATCCTAGTCTATCTAAACACTTAATCAAAAATTTCTTATATAATCCTTGTATATTATAATATTTTTCCTTGTTAGTTTCATATTCATTTACTATATTAATTAAATATCTATAAAAATTACTCTGATTACCCATTTCAATAGATCTATTTAAATTATAACAAACTAATGACATTTTATAAATTAAATCATTGCCTGATTTTATGTTTTTTTCATTATTTAATTCATCTATACTAGTAACAACATTAGTAAATAATTTAATATTATTTTTGTATTTATTCAATTTATCATAATCAATAATTGTATCATTACTATTAATGATCATTAATATTTTTAATAAATCTTGATAATCAATATTATCGTTGTTTATTTCTAAATTATTTTTTTCAATAAATTCATTTAATTTTTCAGACCATGAATTAATATTACGTTCATCAGCATTCCTACATATTTCATACGTTAAAAATCTACTTCTTAGATCATAATTTTCTTTCAGCAACTCTTCTACTTTTAATACATGAGAACTTTGGTTTGCACCTATGATATTAAATAATACATCATTACTATTATCTAAAAATGAATTAATAAACATTAATTCTTGCAACGAATATTTTAATTCACCATTTTCTTTTAATTCATCTATAAAATTTGGATTATTTTTTAATGATTTATATAATTTTTGATTTGAATATAATTTTGACTCAATTAAAAATTCTTTTGGAACTAATCTTAATTGATTTAAAAATGCAGAAATTTGTTTTAAAGCTGATAAATCATATTCTTCTAATTTTCTTAAAATATCACTAGATATATTATTGTTAACAAGCATCACAAATAATTCATCAGCTGTCGTGTTTATGTGATTTTTTTCAATGAAATCTTTTAATGATTTTAGACTTATGTCTCCAAAACCATAAAAACTTTTGACATTTTGTCCTATCATACTTGTTAAAGAATTTTCTATAACTAAATTTCTTACTTGTGCCAATTTAGGAATACATTTATGTGGATGAGTATCACCATATCTAATATAAAAATTGATATCGTACATTTTTCCATCGTTTATAAAAAACTCAATTTCCTCTATACATTTTGATAGTGGAATTTGAAAATGTGGATATCCATTGATAAATTCACAATTTGTAAAAGTTTCTGTGGGATTAGTTATTGAAAATGTCCCATCAGAGTACTTTTTTGTATAAATTAAATTTTCATTTGTATATAAATGTTTTGACTTAATATACTCTATTAAAGGCGTATTATAAGATAAATATCTATTTTCTTCTGTAGTATATATCATTTAAATTTCATCTTTACTATCATGTTCATTAAATGAAACTGGCATAAATGATATTTCATGATGAACGCCTTGTGGGCAATACTTACAATAGTCAAAACAGATATTTTTACATTTATTCAAATTTTCTAATTTCATAAACTCATCAATTTCATCATAATTTATTTTATATTGATATTTGCTTTTAAAATATTCATGTCCTGGGCATGGGTCTACTGTTCCATTAGGATAAAATGTGAAATGTTTACCACTCCAATGACAATTTTCATTATCTTTATGGTACTGATATAATACTGTTCCATCATTGTAATAGTTATCTAATGATTTCATAATATTATTTTTTATATTATCGTCCACTACTTTTTTATTAATTATTTCTTTCATCTTCGGAATTATATTGTTTTTAAAGTCATTTATTTCTTCACAGCTTAATCTTACTTCTGGCAAATTAATTGCATCTTCTAAATATGACGGCCAAAATAAATTTGCATCGCTATCAATTGCATAATTAAGTAATTGTGGCATTTGCTTATAATTTCCTTTCATAATTATTGTTTGAATAATAAATATAAATTTATATTTTTTCTTTAACTCTTTTATAACTTCAACCGCTCTCATACTTTTATCAAAGATAAGTCTGTTTCCTCTTGTTTCAATAATACTATTTTCATCCAATCCATATATTGATAAAACTATTTGATCTAACCCATTTTTTAACCAAGATTCTAGGTTTTCTTTTGTAACATTCCAGCCATTTGTATTTATTCTTGTCGCTAATTCATATTTTTTTGCTATTTTTATATAATCATCAATATTTCTTACCATGGTTGGTTCTCCACCAGAAATACAAACATATGAACCGTTCAATTTTTTTATATTTTTACATATTTTTTCAAAAACATCTATATCAAAAATACTATTTTTTTCATTTTTTAATTTGAAATTTTCTTGTCTATCACGACAACATTTACAATTACCTGGACAACCTGTTGTTAATTTTACAATAAAATTGTAATCTTTATTCATCATTATCATCTCCTTTGCACAAGATTTTATTTCCTTCTTCTACTATAATATTCATTGGAGCAGAAACATATTTGATAGTGTTATTGATTAATAAATCATCAACAATTTTTAGGATTTTTTTCGAATTACTTTTATTTAGAAATATCGGTGATGTTAATTCACCATCAAACAAAATTGTTTCGCCACATAATAATCTAGAAAATTTTTGGTATAGATACCAACAAGATTCTTCTTTAGATATGTAATGAATATTATCACATCCATTATTAATGTATGGTAACATAAATCCAATTATCTTTAAATTACTGTCATAGCAATACTTATTATTATAAAAATATCTATCATTAACATTAAATATTGAGTTATTTTTATCTTTTATATCTTCTTTTCTTACTGATATAAAACTAGTAGCTCCTATTATATAACCATCTTTAATAGCAACATAATTATCTGAAATTAAATTATATTTATATTTAGATGAAATGTTTATTGCTGAAGATGTTTTTCCTTGCCAAAAATCTCCTATTACAAGCAATGCATTATTTTTGTTAGCAATACATGATGCTGGTATTATCAAAATATTTTCTTTGATTAATAATTTTTGAAAACATTGTGTTACAAATTTAGCTATATAACTAATATTGTCTCCTATAGTTCCATATAAAAATATTTTATTATTCCTTATTCTATAATTCGTTTTTTCAGATTTATTAATAATAATTTCTAAATCATTTTTCAAATTTACTGAATCTTGAATTTTAATTATACTAGGGCAAAATCTCTTTAACCAAAAATCCAACATTTCATTTGGTTTTTCATACAATTTAATAGAGATTTTTTTATTAAAACAACTATAATAAAATGTCATTATTTTCACCACCTTAAATTACAATATAATCAATTAATAGTTTGTCTATCCGTTTTTCATTTTTTAAATGTATACCTATACCACCAGAATTTATCCATTTTTCAATATTATTACTATAATCATCAATCAAAATATTATCTTTGGGATTAACAATTACATTTTTATCTATATAATAAGGAACTGAAATAATCTGTATATTTTTTAACTTTCTATGAACAAAATTTTCTTTGGCTGATTTTTCTTTATCCGAATAAACATGTGTTAAAATTACAACTCTATTTTGTTGGGATATTTTTTTTAAAATTGTTAAATTATTTTCTATTTCATTACAATTTTTTAAAAAATAATCCCACGGAAAATTTTTACATGTTTCTTCTGAATTTCCTTTTATTTTAAGTTCTTTACTTATAAATTTGGGAGTATCCACAAGCACACCGTCAAAATCTATATAAATAACTTTATTCATTATTTTTTTCCAAATTCTTTTATTTTTCTTTTAGCTTTTGTAGTTTGTACTTTATCAAGCCATTCTTCTCTTGGACCATATGATAATACATCTGTTATAATTCTAACTCTATCTTTATTTCTTAACTGATATTCTGGATCAACAACCTTATCATTTACAACTGCTGATACCATAGTATTACCTATATCAGAATGAACTTTATATGCAAAATCAATTGCGGTTGCACCTTTTGGAAGCTCAATTATATCTCCTTTTGTTGTATAAACATAAATTTTATCTGAAAATAACTCAGACTTTACTTGATGAACAAATTCTTGATTATCACCAAATACTTTATTAATTTCAACTAGAGATTTAAAGAATTGATACTTACTTTTTAAATCTTCTTGCATAACATCTCTGGCATCACCCTTTTGAATATCCCAATATGCAGTTAATCCAAAAGATGCAATTTTGTCCATATCAAATGTTCTTATTTGTGTCTGAACTAATCTATCATCTTCTCCAAAAACAGTTGTATGTAATGATTGATACATATTTGTTTTAGGATTATATATATAATCTTTAAATTTGTCATTTATTGGATGATATTTTGAATGTATAGAACCTAATGTCAAATAACAATTTGCAATTGAATCAACCATTATTTTTAATGATAACAAATCATGAATATCTGAAAGTTTATGTCCTTGTTCTAATCTTTTATATATACCATAAATATTTTTTGTTCTTACTTTTATATCATGTGGTATATTTTGATTAGTAAGTACGGAATTTATCGTAGTAAGCATTTCATTTAAGCAATGTTTACTATCATCTTCAACTCTTAGCTTTATATCTTCTATTCTTTTGTATTTATCTGGATATAAATATTTAAGAGATAAATCTTCTAATTCTGATTTAATTCTATATGCACCTATATAATAAGCTAGTGGTACAAATATATCCATTGTTTCCATGGAATTTTCCTTTTGTTTAAATTCAGACTTAAATTGTAATGTTCGCATATTATGTAATCTGTCAGCTAATTTAATAATAATTATTCTAACATCTTCTGTAATTCCAATAATTATCTTTCTTGTATTTGCCATATTTTGATCCTGTTTTGTAGAAAAATTTAATTTGCTTATTTTTGTGACACCATCTACCAAATTAGCAACTTCTTGATTAAAATCATGTGCAATATCTTCCTTTTTGATAATTGTATCTTCTAATGTATCATGTAAAAGTCCAGCACAAATAGTATCAGTATCTCCATGCATTTCAGCTAATATATATGCAACACTTAACGGATGACTAATATATGGTTCACCGCTTTGTCTTATTTGTCCCTCATGCAAACGTTTAGCATACTCATATGCTTTTTTAACTTTTTCTTCCCCTTCTGGATTATATAATTCTACTAAATCCAATAAATCATTTAAACATAATTCTTTCATAAAATCATCCTCCCATATAAAACAAAAAGGCGCCTAAAAAGCACAATGGTTTTTTAGACACCTTTTATCATATTCATTGATTGTTTTGAAGCGCAGTATTCGTATAGACAAAAACATTTGTAATCATGTATCTCATTTTTGATGAATTTAAAACTAACTAAATCATTAAGAAACATATAATTATAATAATTCTTCATATCTACTCCTCCAAAACAAAATTTTTAATTATATTACACCTTTTAAACATTAAAGTCAATAGTTTTTCCTAAAAAGAGAATCATCTATTCCCTTTTTAATGTTTTAGAACATATTATACTTAATAAAATATAAAAATAAGGTGATACTAAAACTAAGCTATCATTTAAAATACCAAATATAAGATAATTAATAATACCTATAAATAAACATAAATAAAATTTATTTAAATATATTCTTTCTTTAAAAAATTTATAAATAATATATATAATAAATAAAATAAAATTTATAAAAGATAAAACACCAGATGTAAATATAATATCTAAATACATAGAATGAGGTTTTAATATATAGAAAGATGAAGAATCTTGTGAATTCAATATACCCAAATAATCATTATTATTAAAATAATATATAAAAAAATTAGAACCATGTCGAATTAAAATATTTTTAGATATATATTTAATACTATTTCTAT
>ULSA01032710.1_pt1 | contig 12679 bp, 10 predicted proteins | sample 1955951 | NCBI WGS metagenome assembly ULSA01 (sample SAMEA4835697, study PRJEB28245) | human gut metagenome | biome: gut microbiome; material: fecal sample | place: Denmark | collected 2008 | reverse complement strand
AAAGGAACCATTCTAGACGCCAACACTAGAATGGTTTTCTTGTTTTAGGCATATGCATTACATACTTTAATCACAAAACGCATCAAGGCATATAAATCTTTATATGTTTCTTTTTCGATACGAACCGTACAATCATCCATCTTTTCTACATTGTCCATACGAGATACAAAATCCGCATTTCGACTATGATGGAATGTTATTTCCATTGTGTGAGATGAAGATATAGCTGGTTTTTCATCTGCTTTTAAAGCTTCTTGAATACCATATGTATATCTATTCTTCAACTCATTAAAGCTACAACACAAAGCACACTGATTGTTTAATGTTTTCTTTGTTTCCACAAATACACAACCAAGTTCTTCTTCTACCTGCTTACCATATTCACTATCACCACTTGCCAAGATAACTGGCACTCCAAATTCGTTTGCCAACAATCGATTTATACCACTTTCACCAAGTTCTTTTCCATCTACTACAATTTTTCGCACCATAGTACCCCAAATCGTATGAGCCATAACGCCTGGTGAGTTACAGCGAGAATGATATCCAATAAATAATGCTCCGTCAAAAGAATCATCTAAACCTTCCATCATCCCAAATTCCTTATAAGCTCCATTTGCAGACACAAAAGCAGCTCTAGGATCTAATTTTGAAGTAAGAAGATTATCCATATTTCCATGACTATCATTGACCACAACTTCTTCTACGCCATTTTGAAACAATAAATCAATCACAAGATTTACTTCATTCATCATATTTGTACAATATTCAGAATACAAGTATCCATTCTTAGCTGTATTTGCCGGATTACTGTTTCCCCAAATACCTTCAATATCGGCCGATATATATATTTTCTTCATCTTAAAAAACCCCTACTGAACGATCTAATATCCCGTTTATTTTCGCAATCGCAATACCATAATTTGTGAATGGCACATGCTGTTTCTTACATTCCTTTACGCGAGACTGCACTTCTTTTTCATTCAACATACATGCACCACAATGAATCACAACATTATATTTCGAAAGATCTTCTTTAAATCCTTGTCCAGAAGTAAATTCAAAAGTTATATTCTTCTTTGTATAATTCAAGATCCATTTTGGAAGCTTGTCCGTACCAATATCACCACACTGTCTATGGTGCGTACACCCTTCACTAATCAATACACAATCCCCATCTTGAAGATGATCCAATTGATTGGCCCCTTCAAGCACTGTAGATAAGCTTCCTTTTAAGCGTGCCATAAGAATAGAGAAAGAAGTTAAATGAATAGATTTATCTACGATTTGACTTACCTTGTTAAAAGCCTGGGAATCTGTAATAACCAGTTTTGGAGTAACCTTTTTTAAGGTTGCATCCAATTCTTCTACCTGACAAGTCATACCAATCGCATGATGATCTAAAATATCTCTTAATACAAGTTGTTGAGGCAAAATCAATCTTCCTTTAGGAGCCGATTGATCAATTGGAATAACAAGCACAATAACATCGCCCGAATCAATTAAATCACCAATAATTGTCTTTTCTGCCTGTTTCTTTACGACACTAGCCAACAATTGCTTTAATCCATCTATATTGTCATTGTTTAGAGCACTCACATAGATTTCATTAGAAGCCAGTTCTTTCTTTTCTTCAATCAAATCACACTTATTAAAAACTATAAAATAAGGTAATTTATTTTCTTTAAACATGTTAATCAAATCCAAATCTATTTTTTGTAGACCTACATTCGCATCAACGACCAATACAGCCATATCAATTGTTTTTAAAACTTCTAACGTTCTTTTGATTCTCAATTCACCCAAAGTACCTTCATCATCCATACCCGGCGTATCCACAATCACAACAGGTCCAATCGGCAAGATTTCCATTGATTTCTTTACAGGGTCTGTCGTAGTTCCCTTTATATTAGAAACTAAAGACATACTCTGGTTGGTAATCGCATTGACTACACTGGATTTTCCAGCATTTCTTAAACCGAAAAATCCAATGTGTGTACGATTCGCGCTTATCGTACTATTTAAATTAGACATAATTAGAACCTGAAATCTCTACGATTGCTTGACTTGATCGCATCCACATTGTCACGAGCAATTTGTTGAGCTTTCGCATTTGGAATCTTGTTCAATTCTTTTTCAATCAACTCAAAACCAATCTTCTTTGTATCTTCACTCGCATAATCAACTAAATATTCACATAAAGTCATCAATGCGTTAGGATGACAACAATTTTGAATTTGCCCTGTCTTACACAAAGACATGAAACGATCTCCTGTTCTTCCTTCTCTATAACATGCCGTACAGAAAGATGGAATGTAACCTAACTCCATCAGCCAGTTCACAACTTCATCTAATGTTCTTTGGTCAGATACATCAAATTGTTCTGAATCATGAGGACGCTCTTCTTCTGTATATCCACCAACAGATGTACGACTTGCCCCACTAATTTGAGATACACCTAAGTGAAGCATTTTTTCACGAACTTCTTGAGATTCACGTGTAGAAATAATCATTCCTGTATATGGAACGGCAATACGGATACATGCTGCAATCTTTTCAAAGATTTCATCAGCCAAACTATTATCGAACGTTTCTGGATCAATATCATCTGCATGTTTTACACGAGGCACACTAATTGTGTGTGGACCTACACCATGAACAGCTTCTAAGTGTTCTGCATGCATCATTAAGCCGGCAAATTCATATTGATAGCCTTCCAGACCAAATAATACACCCAATCCAACATCATCAATTCCACCTTCCATGGCTCTATCCATAGCTTCTGTATGATAGTCATAATCGTGTTTAGGTCCTGTTGGATGCAACTCTAAATAACTCTTTTTATTGTATGTTTCCTGGAATAAGATATAAGTTCCTATTCCAGCTTCCTTTAATTTACGATAGTTTTCTACCGTTGTAGCCGCAATATTTACATTGACACGGCGAATGGCACCATTCTTGTGTTGAATCGAATAAATAGTTTTAATAGAATCCAAGATATATTCGATTGAATTGTGTACTGGATCTTCGCCTGCTTCAATAGCCAAACGTTTATGTCCCATATCTTGTAACGCTATAACTTCATCACGAATCTGATCTTGTGTTAATTTAATACGTTTAATATGTTTATTCTTCATGTGATAAGGACAATATACACATCCATTTACACAATAATTTGATAAATATAATGGGGCAAACATCACAATACGATTTCCATAGAATGCTTGTTTAATTTCATTGGCAAGCTTATACATTTCTTCTACTTTTTCAGGAATGTCACAAGCTAAAAGTACACTTGCTTCACGGTGTGTTAACCCTTCACAATGAACACCATGCTCTGTCTTTTGTGGACGAGCCTTATTTAAAATTTGATCAATCAATTCCACATTATGTTTGTTCTTTTCGGCATATTCAATTGTTTCAAGAATTTCTTCATGACTAATAAATTCTTCTGCCTTTAATGATTTTGGGTTATAATTACTCATTTTTTATATCTCCTCTTTTATTTTTTAATATCTCCACGATCAGTTACGATCTTGTATCCTATTGAATCCATACGCTTTGATAAACAATCTTTACATTCTGCGCTCTCTTCGCCTGTACAAATTTTATTATCATACAATGCATATTTTTTTCTGACACTCACCGGCGATAAATTAGGCATAACTACATTGGCCCCCGCAAGAATTCCCTTTTCTCTTCCTTGAGGATCAATCGTTCCTAAAGCTGTTGTAGCAGGAAGTAAAATGTTTGGTTGAATCAAACGAATCAAAGACAATAAGAATAAAGTTTGATTCAAAGTTCCACATGTCATATCTTTAAACGGTGTATCCTTTTGCGAAATAAAAGGACCAATACCACACATGTCAGGTTTAAATGTTTCAATAAACTTCAAATCCATCGCCAAAGTTCCACTTGTCTGATAAGGTGAACCTACCATGAAGCCACATCCTACTTGATATCCGATTTCCTTTAAGTCTTTTAAACACTGCATACGATGATCAAAAGACATATTTTTTGGATGCAACTTTTCATAATGATTTTTACTTGCCGTTTCATGTCTTAATAAATAACGATTGGCTCCCGCTTCAAACCAAGCCTTATATGTATCTCTATCTTCTTCACCTAAAGAAAGGGTAATCGCACAATCTGGATATTCACTACGAATCTTTTGAACTACATTTGTGACGAAATCCTTTTTATAAATTCCTTCGCCACCTTGCAAAACAAAAGTGCGAAAACCAAGTTCATAACCTTCTTTGCAGCAATGCAAAATATCTTCTTCGACTAATATGTAGCGATCACAATTTAAATTGGACTTGCGAATTCCACAATAGAAGCAGTCGTTGCGACAATAATTTCCTACTTCAATAAGTCCACGTACATAGACTGAATTTCCATATATTGACGTAGCTTGTTCTTTCGCTTTATTAGCAGCATATAAGCGTAAAGCATCATTTTCAGCTTCAATTAAAGTTTTATATTCTAATAAACTTAAAGAGTGTTCTCTTTCAAGTTTATCAATCAATCGATATGCTTCAATCATGGCTAATCACATTGGAATAGGCTGTTTTCACACTAATTCCCTGTATATTTCCTAATTTACCTGCCAAAGCAGCAATTGTATTTTGTGGGGCATCTAACGCAATTGAAATTACACTTATATGTTTTTGTTTGTAAGGTATTCCCATTCTTCCAATAATATATTCACTATATTCATGAAGAATTTCATTCAATAGATTCACTGCATTTGTATCTTCTACAATAATTCCCATCACGGCAACACGTGTTTCCATATTCATCTCCTTCTTAAAGAAAAAAGCTATACTCCACACACAAAAAGAGCATAGCCATAGTTCTACTTACAAATTTCTTATAAGCACCTTTCACGCAGAATTCTCTTAATGTTGGGAGCAATTTTCTTTATACCTTATATAATACACGAAAATGTGATAGATTTCACAAATAATAGTTAGTTGTATATAATTTAATACTCTTTTAACATAATTCTTGATATAATTAGAAAAAGGAGTTCCCATATGAAAGATCATTATTTTCCAAGAAAAAAATTCATTACGAACTATATTGTCGCAATTATCACTTTCATTTTGACTTTGATTATGGGAATCGCGATCTTCTTTAACGGCGTTTCAATTGCGGTTGAAAATAATTCTAGAAAAACTCTGATTACCAATGTTGTAAGGCAAAGTGAGCATTTAAATACAATATTAAATATCAACTATTCCTATTTAAATGTACTTGCACAAGAACTATCTAAATCTCAAGATTTATTTTCAGAGGATAATGTTTCTTTAATTCAAGCCTTTATGCATAATACAGATTTAAATCGAACGGCAATCATCGATCCAAATGGAAATGCTCTATATGATAATGAAGTCATAAAAAATGTAGCTCATCGTCGATATTTTAAAGAATCTATGCAAGGCAAACAATCTCTTTCAGATCCTTTAGAAAGCAGTGTTGATCAACAAACACGTGTTATTTTATGCGTGCCCATCTTTAAAGATAGACAAGTCATTGGTGTAGTAGGCGGTTCTTACAATGTCACAAAACTAGGCAATATGTTGTTTGATGATCTGTTTGAGGGACAAGGAAAAAGTTTTATTATCGATCAAGATGGAAATCTAATCACTAAAGATAAACAGTATGAAAAAAAGCATAAGCTAAATACAGTCGATAATTTATTTAATGTCTGTAATCAAAAGAAAATCAAAACCGACTTTAAGAATCAAAAATCAGATCTTGTCTTGATTCAGACAAAAAAAGAAAGAATCTTTATATTTAGCTTATTTCCCACTAAAAATCAATGATTGGATGGTCGGCTATATCGTACCGGTTCATGCAGCTCAAGAATCATATACATTTATTACTCACTATGAAACTTTATTGGCAACATTTTTAGGATTGATCGTATTGAGTCTTATAGTGTATTTGGCTCATTCAAGTTCAAGAGAAAATAAGTATTTGATTCATTTATCTGAAATTGATCCATTAACTTCCGTTTTCAATAAGGAAACAACGCAAAAACTCATTGATCAAAAACTAAATAATCAAGAACATTGTTGTTTCTTGATTCTTGATGTAGATGCCTTTAAATCTGTTAATGATAATTATGGTCATGCGGTAGGTGATAAAGTCTTAGAAAACTTGGGCTTACTCTTTAAGAATCATTTTAGACAAAGTGATATTGTTGGAAGAATTGGAGGAGATGAATTTATTATTCTAATTCAAGATGAAAATATTGCTGAATCTAGAATTCAGTCTCTACTTCAAAAAGTCAATGAATTAAAGATTGAAGAATTAAAAGATTTCAAATTATCCATCAGCATTGGAATTGCCTTTGCACCTAAAGATGGAACAACCTTTATGGAACTGTATCGCCATGCCGATCAAGCCTTGTATCAAACAAAACGAACAGGCAAAAACAATTATAAAATATATAAAAATGACGAGAACTAAATCTCGTCGTTTTCTTATACATTCGTGTAATTAAAGCTCATTAAATCAACAGGCTTATCCTTAATATAATTTTTGATTTCTAAGCCTTCTAGTTTAGCTGGACGAACTACTATTTCGTTTTTAACTACATCTTCTTTAACCAGCTTCATCTGTTTCATTTGTGCAAATAAATCCTGCAAAACTTCCATTCTTTTAGGGATACCCCTATACACATATTCAATTGCACTTTCACTTAACGCTAGGCTTCTAGAAACATATTTCTTGCCATTCTTTTCAGCATTATACTGAATATAGAACCAGAAACGTAACATCTGTAAGTTTTCACCTTTACTATTTTTCAAAAAGATGTCCTTCCAAGATGAATTTACTACTTCTTCTCTTTCTTTCTTTACAGAAGACTTCTTTTCTTTTAATAACTTTTCGCTTGGCTTATCAATAATGCTCTTGTTCATCAATTCTTCCATTTCGATATCCGTGAACTTGATGACATAAATTTTTCTACCATTCATTTCACTATCACGAACCAAACGAACACTTTTTAATTTACGAATCAACATATCCATAGATGGTCTTTCTGTACTTCCATCCAGTAAGCGGAATACATAATGATTGGCTTGGACACTAGTCAATTCGTTTTCATATACCCAGTCATGCGTTTCTGCATACGGGTTTTTTACTGCCATAAATCTAGCGTAACAAAATAATCTTAAAGAAAGGGCGGCTGCACCATTCTCATTACTATTTACGTTTTTAATAAAACGTTCTCTATTTTTCATCAACATTTCTGTACTCATTAAATCTCTCCTTGAAAAAATTCGAACGCAATAGATTATATCATCATTTGTGAACTTTTGCAGAAAAAAATTGCTTGTTTCCAAGCAATTATTTCGACAATTCGATAAATTCTTCAATTCTTGATTTTGCGGTTTCTAATGCAGAAATCCAGAAAGCTTCATCCGTTAAATCAATACCCAATACTTTAGCTGTATCTTCTACCGATGCAACCGTTGTTGTGTGTAACATCTCTTTATATTTAGGAACGAATTTTTCTTTACCCATCTCTTGATATTTCACAACTAAGCCTCGCGCAAACAATCCACCAAAAGCATATGGCCAGTTATAATAACTTAGATCTGAAGAATAGTAGTGTGATTTACAAACCCACATATATGGATGTAAACAATTTGGATCAAGTCCATCGCCATAAGCTTGTTTTTGTGCGTCCAACATAATTTCATTCAACTGATCCTTGAATAAGAACTCATCACTTCTTCTGTCAAATACGGCTTTTTCAAATAAGTAACGAGAATAAATATCACAGATGATCTGACATAAGTCTTGAAGCTGATTTTCAATCAAACCGAGTTTAACTTCTTTATCCTCTGTTTCATCAATCACTGCATTCATAATGATATTTTCATTGAATGTACTTGCCGTTTCTGCAACTGGCATAGAATACTCCCAATTTAATGGTCTATGACTTTCAATGTTTAATCCATGATATGCATGTCCAAGTTCATGAGCCAAAGTAACTACGTCTCCAAGTCCTCCATCAAAATTAGTTAGTACGCGTGATTGTTTCACAAACGGCATATTGCAGCAGAAAGCTCCACCAACTTTTCCTTTATGTGGATAAAAATCAATCCAGTTATTGTCAAAAGCTTCTTCCATCATATCGGCCAAGTCATCAGAAAATGGTCTAAAATGATTAATCAAATATTCTTTTGTAGTTTCTGGAGTAAAACTTGTCGTAGCTGATTTTCCAATTGGCGCAAATAATTCATACCAAGGAAGGCCATTTTCATACCCTAACATTTCAGCTTTTCTTTTCAAATACGTATGGAATACTGGCAAGTATTTCTGCATTGCACTAAGAAGTGCATCTAATGTTTTTTGGGATACATGAGACTGGTGTAGCGTCATATCCATTGGACTTGTATAGCCGCGCATTTTAGCTTCGGTAATCACTTGTAGTTTAATGTTGTTTAAAGAAAAACTTACTGCATCCGCAATAGGTGTATAACTTTTAAGTTCAGCTTCATAGGCAGCTTTACGAACTTCTTTATCTGCATCATACGCTAGATTACGAACAGATGCCAAAGGTAACTTTTTACCATCATATTCCACTTCCAATGAACTTGTGAGTAGACTTTGTTGCTTCTCCCAAGCAGAACCTGCAGAAATATTCATTTTGGCAAGTGCCTCTTCTACGTCTTCACTTAACAAATATTTTCCGCTTTCGTGAATATCATTTAAAAAATATTTGTATTCACAAAGTTCTGGACAATCTAAATAGCTGTTTAAATCCTTCATATCCGCAATATAGCGAGAGAATACTGCCATAGCCTTACTGGCTGTACTTGCGATAGTAGCTACTTTATCAATGGCTGCTGCTGCTTTCGCATTTGCCGTATTTGTGGATTGACTCAAAGATCCAAAGCAACTCAAATGTTTTTCTAATAATTCAAACTCTTCTAATACTTTAACAATTTGAAGAAGATCTTTCTTTTCATTTTCATGACTTAAAGTCTTTGAAAGTTCATCCAATTCTTTTGCCTTCTTTTCAAAAGATGTTAGATCTTCACTAAATTTAGGATCATCAAATCCCTTGTACAATATGTCTAATGACCATTCTGAATTCATATCAATTTCCTCCAATTTATTAAATTATACCATAAGAAAAGCTTGAACATGTGCCCAAGCTTATAGTACTTGCGATAAAAATTTGATGGTTCTTGGATTTTGTGGATGTTCAAAAATATCTTCTGGAGTTCCTTGTTCTTGAATAATACCTTCATCCATAAATAATACGCGATCACTTGTTTCACGGGCAAATCCCATTTCGTGTGTTACGATCACAATTGTCATTCCTTGATTCGCCAATTCTTTAATGACTTCAAGTACTCCTTTGACCATTTCTGGATCTAATGCACTTGTTGGTTCATCGCATAAAATTACATCTGGATGCATAGCTAGAGCACGAACAATAGCTAGACGCTGTTTTTGTCCACCAGATAATTTTCTTGGATATTCATCCTTCTTATCTTCCAAGCCAACTTTTTTAAGCAATTCAATTGCTTCTTTTTCAGCTTGGGCCTTTGGTGTTTTAAGTTCTAGAATTGGTGTGATGGTAATATTTTCTAAAACTGTTAAATGTGGAAATACATTAAAGTGCTGGAAGATCATTCCAATCTTTTTACGATGTGTATCAATATCAACATTTTCAGCTGCAATATCTATACCTTCGAAAATGATTTGTCCACTAGATGGTTTTTCTAATAAGTTAAGACAACGTAAGAAAGTAGATTTTCCTGAACCACTAGGTCCAATAATACTAACAACTTCTCCTTGATGGATTGTTTGATCAATTCCTTTTAATACTTCAAGATCTCCAAAATTTTTATGTAAGTCTTTTACAACAATTAGTTCCTTAGTCACTGACACTCAACTTCCCTTCCATGTATTTAATTAATTTTGATAATGAATATGTAACAATAAAGTAGATCAAACCAACAATTACTAATGGTTCAATGGATTTATAAGTAGCCGATTTAATAACACTGTTAACAGTCATTAATTCTCCAATATAGAATGTACTTGCCAAAGATGTTTCCTTGATCATCATAACGAATTCATTACCTAAGGCAGGCAAGATATTCTTGATAGCTTGAGGAATAATGATTTTAGTCATCATATGTACATTTGACATACCCAATGATTTGGCCGCTTCTCTTTGTCCTTTATCCACAGATTGAATACCTGAACGAATAATTTCAGCCACATATGCACTTGAATTAATAACAAGGGCAATAATTACACTCACGATCATTGGCATATTTCCATTTGTCAAATAAGAGAAAATATTGATGAACAACCATAATTGTAGTAATAGTGGTGTTCCACGAATCAATTCTACATATACACCCGCAATCGCTTGTATGATTTTATTCTTTGATAGTTTTACTAGGGCAAATAATCCACCAATAATTGTACCAAAAATAACAGTAATAGCAGCAAGTCCTAAAGTAATTCCTAAACCTTTTAATAATTGCGGCCAGCAATATTGAACAATTTGAACACATGTTCCAAAGAATCCAGTCGCTGTTAAAGTAAATTGTTCACTACTCTGTTTCTTTGCCGCTTTATACCACTCTTCATATAAACCTTTTTTATTGACTTCCTTTAAAATTTTATTGACTTCTTTCATCAATCTCTTTTCACCTAAAGGAGCACCCACACGATTACCTGCATAATCTTGATCAATATTGAATAATTCATCTAACTTCGCAAGTTCAGAGTTCTTTTCAATATATTCATCAGCTGTACCTTCAGAGCATGCAACAGCTTGTACCGTACCATTCTTTAATAGGGCAACACCATCATCAATACTTGAAATAGATTGTAGTTTTGCGTCCGGAATTTGATCTTCTGTATATTGTTGCTGGATTGATCCTTGTTGAGCAGCCACCTTTAAGCCAGTTAGATCTGTTAACTTCTTATACTTATCTGCATCTTTTTTTGCGATAATAACAGCCTGTCCACCAGTATCCTCTGTCATATTGTATCCAATAGACATTTCCATTTGTTGCGCACGTGCCGGTGTATAAGCCAATCCAGTAATTGCTAAATCAATTTCTTCAGTTTGAAGATTTGCCAAAACTGTATCAAAACTTGCGGCTTTGATTGTTAATTTAACACCCATCTTTTTCGCAATATATTTTGCTAATTCAATATCAGAACCTACATATTGCGCTTGTCCTGTTTTTGTTGAGTCAATAAATTCATTAGGTGGAAAATCAGGAGATGTACCTACAATCAATTCTCCTCTTTCTTGAATCTTGTCTAATAAATCGCCTGTTGTTGATGTGTCTGTTTCATCGGCAAATGCAGGCATAATACTAGACATCATGATCATAAAACTTACTAAAAATGCCGAAATTAATTTAAATCCTTTTTTCATATCTACCATTCCCTTCTAATAAAAAAAGCCGTCCTTGAATATACAAGGACGACTATAAAATCGCGGTACCACCTTATTTCCTGCACTAATGTACAAGCCCTTAACTCATAACGGGAGTATCCGAAGCTTCCTCAATCTTCGAAAGCTTAGCTCTAAGACACGTTCACCCTGTGCTTACTGTTCCATTTCCACCATCAGGAACTCACTATCAGCAGCATCCACGACTACTTCTTCTTTTCATTGCCTCTACAAAGGATGGCTTTATTATAAACAAACATTTTTTTAAATGCAACAGAAAATTTATGATTTTATCAACACCTGAATTTCAGCCACATTTAGTGAACAATATTCAGAAATTTGGTCAATGCTAAAACCATCTTCATACATCTTACGAACCATTTGTTTCACTTGTTTATTTGCTTTTTCTACTTTCTTATCAGTTTCTTGTTTTAATTTATTCGCTTCTTGTAATACCTTTTTTGCTTCTTCTTTTGCTTTATGAGCCTCTTCAAGTTCGAGCTGTCGTTCCATTCGTTCTTCATTTTCATGTAGTTTTCTAAAATCTTCTATTATTTTTTTCCAACCATCATCCGATATGGTTTCTACACGCTTCTCTAACATTTGAATCACCCTATCACTTTCTATCATCACCTTAATTTTACTATCTTCGATTCCTTTGTGGCAATTCAAAAAGTAATAAATCATCTTTTCCTGTTCATTCATTTCTTCAAGCGGCTTGTTTACATCCAACTTTGCCATTTCAACCGTTCGTATCTTCATACGATCTTCTGTTTCTTTCACAAAAGATAAGCCATCCTCATTTTTCAATGTGAATGTGTTACACATTCTATTATTATCAATTAAATTCACATTAAAGAACACTAAGACAATTGTTTCCTTTAACTCTCCATAATATTTTCCTTCCAATTCTTGAGAACCATGAAGTCTAGCCAAATAATAACTAAAGCGAATCGGCAGATGATCTTGAGTTTGTCTTAACTACATTTCTAAATCTACCGTTGTTTGATCATCAAATTCAACCAACAGATCCAATCTTGGATTTTTCATTTTACTATAGTCTTTCACCATTTCTGAATTTTTAACAACCACATGATGGACTTTCCTTTCTAAAAATACCGTAAGTAATGATTTTAAGGCATCATTAGCCTCCTTACAATCTTCACCAAACACATACCTGAAGGCGAAATCATTTAATAAATTTGCGCTACGCATGAGCAC
>ULSA01012716.1_pt1 | contig 13077 bp, 9 predicted proteins | sample 1955951 | NCBI WGS metagenome assembly ULSA01 (sample SAMEA4835697, study PRJEB28245) | human gut metagenome | biome: gut microbiome; material: fecal sample | place: Denmark | collected 2008 | reverse complement strand
TGTCCGGGCTGGGTGAGAATATCATACTGTGTGGACAGGGAAATGATAAAGCACTCTATGCCTGCGTTTGAAAAGATATACAACAAGTATAGTAAATAATAGTTACAAAAAAATAATCCAAAAAAGCGCCGAAAATTGTCTAAAAAATATGTAATTTTCGGCGCTTTTATTATGCGGTTTTCACAAAGTTGTCTCCGTGTGACCGTTGTGTGACCATTGTTTTGTATAATGGAATGAAGAGTGGGAATATAAATAAAATCGTAACGGAATAGTTACAAAAAATACTATAGAAAAGGAGATATGAGAGTGTTTAATAAAAAACTTAACAGGTTACTAGCAATCATGCTAGCTTCTGTAATGGGTGCGACATCGCTTCCGGCAACACAGGTAAGTGCTGATACACCCTCTTCAGAGTATGATATATCTAACGACGCAGCTTCGGATGATATATCTGACAGTAAAATTCCAGATGAACAGGATTCGGATAATAATGCCACCGAGGAAAAACAGCCACAGCAGCTGACGGTAGAGTATACACCGGCGGATGATATTTATGTGGGGAACAAAGTTGTTCCGGTGGTAAAATCCGACAGGGCGGATGCAGCCGTTGACAATTTAAAATACACTGTTGTAGAAGGCAAAAATCTGATTGAAAAGGATACAGACTTTGCATCAAACGGTATATGGACAGCAAAGGATACCGGAACTGTAAGGATAAAGGTGACAAAAGCAGAAGATGACAAATATAAGTCAGCAGAGGCAGAATATACTGTTACCATCAAAGAATATGATTACAGCAGTATGAATAACAGCCTGACAGGGACAATGCTGCAGGGTACACAGTTTTATGTAGAAGCACCTACATTATCGCTGGCAAGTGACAATCAGGCGGTATATGTGGTTAGAAAAGGTGATGAATGGATTGAAGCTGATAAATATCAGCTTATGCCACAGCAGGGTGATAACAGACAGACTCTTGTAATAGCACGTAAGGACAAGGAAAGCGGAGCTATCACAGATATTGGAAGTCTGCGGCTCGACTACAAATATGATACACAGCCTCCAAAGATAACATTGAATCCAAAGGAGGATGATAAACCTGCTTTCACAAAGGATGCTGTGGATTATTATGGAAATGTCAGAAAAGTAGACATGAATATCCACGATGTCTCTTTGGATGATGGTTCCACACAGCTTTGGGTAAAGGTTGATGACCGGGAAGAATTCGATGTATTTGATGTCGATAATGCCCAGAAGCTGATTGATGCAGGAATAGAGTATAGTGACTGGATCGTGACAGGGGCTGATTATAGCAGCTGCATCACATTTGGTACAAAAGCGGATGAGGAACACAAATATCAGATAATCGGAATGTATGCGAAGGATCAGGCGGAGCATGAGTGTAATGATACAAGCTCAATAGAGCAGCCGTTTTATGTGGATAGAAAAGCGCCTTCAGGTACTATTGGATATGATGCTGATTTAATAGACGAGCAGAATATGGTCAGTCAGCAGGCATCAAATGTATATGGACAGCTGGAGGATATCAGCGGAATAAAGCAGGCATTCTACTATGTGAATAAATCAGATGAAAGTGGCAGTATTTTAAATGATGAGCAGGTAAAAGCGCTTGATGATTCAGCATGGAAGCCGTTAGAGCTTATTGAGGATACATATGAAGCCCGATATAAGTACAAGATTAATACATCTGATCTGAAGGATACTTCATATAACGTATATGTAAAGGCTCAGGACAATTGTAATGGCGAGACAGCGTTTTTCTCCACATCGAAGCTGGTTGTTGATACCCTGCCACCGGAGCTTACAGTGTCCCAGGATACCATGACAGCAGCCGATGAAAAAGGCTGGCATAAGGATGATATAAGCTATATCGTTAAGGCTGATGACAGCTTATCAGGAATTAAGAGTGTTGAATACACTGTATTTGATGGGAAAAGGAAAATTGTATCAGGACAGACTGTTGAGCTTGACGAGAGCGGGGAAGGAAGGATAACCATTCCGGCAACAGAGCAGTTTAACGGAATTGATCTGATGCTTTCAGTAAAGGCAACTGATTATGCCGGTCTTAAGACAGAGGTTAAAGGTGACAGCTTCAAGTTCAGCATGGACAGTCAGTCACCTGATGTCAGTATAGAGCCTGAAGCGGGCAAAAACAGAAAATATTTCAATGACGATGTCCGTATAAAAACAAGTGTAGCTGACAGCATTTCAGGTGTTGTATCAGCAAAATACCAGATAGTGACAGATGATCAGTCAGTATCGGATGATGAAGGTGCATGGAATGAGCTTGATGAATCAGGAATCATAAATGTATCGGCTGAGGCTTATCTGGATAAAAAGGTAGATGTATATGTTAAAGCTGTTGATGAGGCAGGAAACGTGACTGTAGCGGATTTGACAGCAAGCGGCAGCCAGCCATTTTATATTCACAAGGCAGCGCCTGCAATAACAGTGACATATGGTACATCTGAGCAGCCGGATCCACAGTGCATCAGCAGTGTAAAAGGCACTGAGTATTACAGGGAAAACAGGATTGCAACCATTTCGGTAAAAGAGAATGAGCTTTTCTTTGACCCCGATGAAACAAAAATCAATGTAAAGGTTGATGGAAATGAACAGACACAGTCAGATGCATGGTCTGAAAAGTCATACTGGGTAAAGACAGGCGAGGGAGCAGAAGCTGTTTACAGTAAGCAGCTCGTATTCAATGCAGGACACAAGTATGAGCTGAGTGTCAGTGCAAAAGATTTGTGTGGTAATTCAGATAATGGATTTGAGATAGAAGGAGACAAATCAGCAGAGTTTGTAATTGACGTACAGTCGCCGACAGGAAATATCAGGTTTGACGGACTTTCAACAGGCATGGATACCGTGTGGGATTTATTGCTGCCAAAAGACAAATATGAGATTTCAAGATTTGCTGCCAAGAAGGTTAATATTGCCGGACAGCTTAGAGATGAGCATGGCGGCATCAAGTCAGCAGAGTATTTCGTTTCAGCAGAGGATGCAATAATTGACGTAGACAGTATTCAGGAGGCTGACTGGAAGACACTTGACAGCCTTAATGAGGATGGCACCTTCAGTGAACCGATAGAATGCGAGAACAAAAACTGCGTGGTATATGTCAGGGTTACAGATTTAAGCGGTAATGTTTCATATATCAGCACAAATGGATTGGTAGTTGATACATGCGCACCGGCAATATCAGTCATCACACCTGAGACAGCATCAGGAGTGTACAGTGCAGATGTGCCGGTAAGTATAGAGGTATCAGATGAGAATGCCACAGGAGTTGCATCAGGAATAAAGAGCGTAAACTATACGGTAACAAATATGGGACAGACGACACAGGATGGAACATTATATAGCTATGATAAGACAGCAGCGGGCTTAAAAGATCTGGAAAATCATGTAACAGAGCAATTTGACATAAGCGCGGCTTCAAACAACAGTAATGAAGTGCGTATAGATGTTACCGCAACAGACAATGCAGGAACGGCATACACAGTAACAAAATACATAAAAATAGATACAACAGCACCAACAGTGCAGGTAAGCTATGACAATAACAGTGCAGATACATCATTTGGAGACACAGCATACTTCAAAGCACCGCGAACAGCAACCGTAAAAGTAACAGAGCGTAACTTTGATGCATCAAAGGTAGCAGCGGAAATAAAAGCCGCAGCAGGTAAGGCACCTGCTCTTTCAGACTGGAGCACAGAAGGTGGAAGCGGTAACGGTGATGATACAGTACATGTTGCCACAATATATTACGGACATGATGACGATTACACATTTGGAATCGGAGTAAAAGACATTGCGGGAAATGCCGCAGCAGGAGTGGATTATGCAAATTCGCTTGCACCGACAAAATTTACAATTGATACGACAGCACCTGTTATTTCGGTAGTATATGATAACAACAGTGCATCAAACGGAAACTATTATAATAACAAGAGAACAGCAACTGTGACAATCACAGAGCACAATTTTGATACAAGCAGAATAGCACTGAGCATGACTGCGCAGGATGCAGGAAAATCAGTAGCAGCACCGGCATTTGGAAGCTGGTCAGATAATGGTGATATACATACGGCAACATTAAGCTTTGATGCGGATGCCACATATACATGGTCACTTGCATATACAGACAAAGCCGGCAATAAGGCAAAAGACCTTGCAAAGCAGGAGTTCTGCATAGATACGACAAAGCCTGTTGTAACAATCAAAGGTGTAACCCCGGGCTCAGTAAACAATAATTCAGGAAATATGTCATTTGTAATAGAGTGCACAGATACTAATCTTGAATACTTTTCACCGGTGCTTACAGTTGTGGTATATGAAAATAGCAGATTCGTAAGAAAAACGATTACCGGAAATGTGATATCAATTTCAAACGGACAACGTGTAGAGTTTAGAAATCTCAATGAGGATGGAGTGTATTCACTGACATGCCATGCACAGGATAAGGCTGGAAATTCTTATGAAACAGTCAATATTATAGATGCAGGCGGAAAGCAGGTGACAGAGACTGCAGGGCAGGGAGAAAAATTGATGGATTTCTCCATAAACAAAGGCGGTTCAATCTTCTCGCTGGATGACAATACGATGAAGCTTGTAAAGGATTACTATGTGCAGAAGGTATACCATGATGTGGTAGTCAGAGAGATAAATCCGGATGAAGTTACCAGCTGTACTGTCAAAGTAAATGGAAAAGCACTTAAGCAGGGAACAGACTTCAGTGTGAATAATGTAAGTGAAAGCGATGGCTGGCATAAGTACGAATATGTGATATCAAATGCGGTATTTGAAAAAGAGGGTCAGTACAATATCGTTGTGGAGACAAAGGACAAAGCAGATTCAGTTGCCTACAGTGATGTGAAGAGTGTAAATATTGAATTTATTGTGGACAAGACAGCACCTACATATACATTGACAGGTGTAGATAAAAACAATGAAAACTATATTGGCTCAAAGAATGCAGTATTGATGCCGAAGGATGATGGCGGAAAGCTTGGACGTGTAAAGATTACTGTAGTGGGCTCGGATGACAAAGAAAAAAAGGTTATCAAGGAAATGTCGGGAGACGATATGCTTGACTATCTGGACAAGCATGACGGAAAGATAGAGTTTGAAGTACCTAAGGAGGTGCTCTCTGCAAAAGACGGTGATTCAAGGCTTATGGTAGAGTGTGCAGACTGTTCTGTTGACGAAGGTGGAAAGACCAATAAAGTGAAAAAAATATATGGTAAGGATACAGAAGCAGATACAGAGATTGCCGAAGATGATGTACCTATGGAATCAAATTCGTCAGATGTCAAATCAGTAGAAACAAACAATGATAAGGCAGTATATATAATTGGAGCAATATTATTATTTGTACTTATAATTGCGATATTGATAATCGTTTATTATATGAGAAAAAAGATGAAAGAAAAGAAAGACAATGATGAGCAATAAGATAATTACCTATGTATTTACATCACCATGTGGTGGTGTGGGAAAAACAACAATGTCTGTGGCATGCGCGAAAGCGCATGCCCTTCAAGGCAGACTTGGCAACGAAGATTTTGAATTCTGGGAGGAGTGAGTATGAGATTTGAAATAGCAGCTGACACGGACAGAGGAATCGTAAAAGAAACTAATCAGGATAGTCTGCTGGTAAAGTGCTTCTCAACATGCAAAGGAGACATGGCATTTGCAGTATTATGTGACGGCATGGGCGGCTTATCGAAGGGTGAGCTGGCCAGTGCCACTGTAGTCAGAGCATTTGACAGATGGAGTGACGAGCAGCTGCCTGAGCTTTGCAAATCGTCGAACCCGGATATTGACAGTCTGATTCTGGAAAGACAGTGGGATGAAGTAATACAGCAGCAGAACGAAAAAATAAAAGCATATGGCAAAGCACATGCAGTAAACATGGGAACAACAGTGGTAGTGCTGCTTGTCACGCAAAAAGCCTACTACATTATAAACGTGGGCGATTCCAGAATATATAGCCTTTCAGACCATATAGAAAGGCTTACGACAGACCAGACATATGTACAGCGGGAAATTATGAATGGAAATATGACACAGGAGCAGGCTATGAGAGATCCGCGAAGGAATGTACTGCTGCAGTGTGTCGGGGCATCAGCAGAAGTAAAGCCGGAGTACAGGACCGGGGCAATGAAAAATGGAATGTCACTTCTGCTTTGTTCAGATGGCTTCAGGCATGAGGTATCAGAACAGGAAATCTATGAGATGCTGAAAACGGCAGCAACTGTAGATGGGCAGAATATGCACGACAGACTGGAGCAGCTCATCAGACTCAGCATGCAAAGAGGAGAGCGCGATAATATAACAGCAGCGCTCATAAAGGCACAGTAGGAGGAACAGATGCTTGAAATAGGCTCTTTAATTGACGGAAAATACAAGATACTAAACGAAGTTGGACACGGCGGAATGAGCGTTGTGTACCTGGCTATGAATGAAAGGGCAAACAAACAGTGGGCAATAAAAGAGGTCAGAAAGGATGGAGTAAAGGATTTTGAGGTGGTAAAGCAAAGTCTTGTTGCGGAGACCAATATGCTCAAAAAACTGAGCCATCCCAGTCTTCCTGATATTGTCGATGTCATAGATGAGGATGACAGATTCCTTATCGTTATGGATTATATAGAGGGAAATTCTCTCAAGACAGCATTGCAGGAGTACGGAGCCCAGTCGCAGAAAAATGTGATAAAGTGGGCCAAACAGCTATGCGATGTTCTTGGATATCTGCACTCACAGAACCCGCCAATCATATATCGTGATATGAAGCCGGCAAACATAATGCTAAAGCCTGATGGAAATGTGGTGCTTATAGATTTTGGAACAGCAAGGGAATATAAGGAAAATAACATAGAGGATACAACATGTCTTGGCACGATGGGATATGCTGCACCGGAACAGTTTGGTGGAATGGGGCAGACAGACGCGAGAACAGATATATATTGTCTGGGAGCCACAATGTATCATCTTGTTACGGGAATGAATCCCTGTGAGCCACCTTACGAAATAAGGCCGATCAGAGAAATTGACCCAACATTGTCAGGTGGTCTTGAACGTATTATTACAAAGTGTACACAGCCGGATCCAAACAACAGATATCAGAGCGCAGCTGAGCTGATGTATGACCTTGAGCACTATACAGAGATTGATGACATGTATAGGAAGAATCTAAAGAGAAAGCTTGCGGTATTTATCACCACATCAGTTTTGACGATGCTGCTTGGAACAAGCACAGTATTAAGCTATTGTGCGGCAGAACACAAAAAAAATGAAAACTATAATAGCATATTAAAAGAAGCGGATACCTATGACAATTATGACAATGGATATTACACGGCTATAGTCACCGACCCGACAAGGACGGAGGCATATATTAAGCTGAATGACAAACTGACAGACGATTTTGTGCTGGACAGGGATGAGGCGCAGATATTGAACAGGCTGATGGTAGGTATAGATTGCAAGGACCACAATGGCCGGGTGCATACATATGATGTCATGGCAAAGCTGAAAGAAAAAAATCCAAAGGGATATGAGGATGTATGCTATAAGATTGGTGAAAGCTTTTTATTCTACTACGAAATCAATGTGGAAAAAGACAGATACTCCAGTGCAGCGCAGTGGTTCAAGGAAGTGAAGGAGAATCATCCGGAGGCAGGAATATACTGTGAGATATCAGATTGTCTGACATTGATTAGCCAGTATGATGGAGCAAAGATACAACAGACAGAAAAAACATATGAAGAATACAAAAAGCTATGGAAGCAAATAAATGAGCTATATGCAAAATCAGAGAATTTTGACAGCTTAGACGCAAAGATTCAGGTATGGAATGAGATAGATGATATAGTTGACACAAATATCACATCATTTATAGCAGTGACAGATAAGGATAAAGTTATGGATTTATTACAGACAATAAAGGACAAAACAGAAAAGCTGGATAAATCCATAATGCGCGAGCAAATAACAGGATTGCAGGATAATATAGACAAAACAATTGAGAAGGCACAGAGCGTGAAGGAGGAAAACAAAGATGACTTATAATCAGTACAGGATGATATTTTACGTATCCTTCACGGCATTTGCCATAATGCTTATAGCTTCAATAGTCATACTTATAGTGCTTGAAATACCTAAGGTCATAGGTGCACTTACCGGAAAATCTGCCCGGAAAGGAATTGCAGCAATTGTACAAAAGCAGACAGCGGGACATATTGACATAACATCGTCCGGTCCGATAGCACCGTCATATAACCTGGCAGGGGAGAATAAGAAAAAGCCGGGATATACACAAAATATAGATGAAACTACTGTGCTGGATGCACCGACAGAAGTATTGCAGGATGAAACCACAGTATTGGAAGATATAACCGAAAAGCTGCAGAAAACCAATATCAGGTTCGAAGTAACAAAGAAAATAGAATTTTTACATACGACAGAATGTATCTCATAAGGAATGGAAAATAGCGAATGTCTAAATTAAAAGTAAGCATAAAAAAATCGACCGTTACTGCCATGATGAAGGCAGGACGAAAGGAAAGAATAAATGAAACCGAACTAAGCCAGCTAGCCAGAATAAAACCATGTGGAATCATGCATGTGACAAAAACAAAAAAAGACAGTGTCATATATACGTGCCCTGCAAATATAAATCTTACCGATAGATTGAAAAAAGCCATAAGCAAATATGATTTCTTTTTCATGATTGAGCAGATAGTAATAATGGTTGAGGATGTATACAATAACGGACTGAACGTAAACAGTGTTCGTTTTAATATGGATGACGTATACATAAACGAGATGACAAAAGAGATGTACTTTATATATTTTCCGATAGTAGGAGGACAGGAAAGTGCAGATATTGTTGGGTTTATAGAAAACATAATTTATACAATGACACCTGTTATCAATGAGGATACGAATTATATATCCAGATTTATGTATTATGTCAGAAGCTTCCATGGCTTCAACGGCAATGCAATAGAAAAATATATCTCACGCGAAGAGCGTGCAGTTGTGAACGTGCTGAAAAACAAAGCAGTGACAATGCAGCAGACAATGCAGCAACAGACAATGCAGCAACAGATAATGCAGCAGGTAATGCAGGGCAGCATGGATGGAACTACAGTGTTGTCAGATGATGGCATATCCGTACAGCAGATACAGCAGATGCAACCGGTGAACTATCATTTTGCAAGTCTTACAAGGCAGGTAACAGGTGAAAAGATAGAGCTTGGCAAACCATCGTTTGTGCTGGGAAAGAATCCGGAAAAGTCAGATTATGCGGTAGCAGACAATACGAATATCAGCAGGGTGCATGCAGTGATAACCATGCGAAACGGACGTTATTATGTAATGGACCAAAATTCTACCAATGGCACATTTATCAATGGAAGGATAATAAAGGCGGGGCAGGAAACAGAGATATTACCGGGAGACTGTCTGATGTTAGCTAATGAGGAATTTATATTTAATGAATAGCTTTAAATATAAAAGGTGAGGAGAATAATACTATTATGGAACTAAAAGAATTAAGTCGCAGAATATCAAGGTACCGGGCAAATGTAGAAAATCTGCAGCTTGAGAAAAACAGGCTGCTTAATGAAATAGATGCTTTGGATCAGGAAGCATTGAAAATAAAGGAATATAAATGGCAGGCGCAAAACCGGTTTAAATGCAGAGTTGATAATATAGCCGGCATGGACAGATATAGCAGTCGTAATATAACAAATCTGAAGGGCAGACTTAAGAGTATTAATTCATTAAACGACGGAAAATCGTATGTAGCCAATGCGATGAATGCTATAGATTCAATGCTGAGAGATGTAGAGAATGCAATCAGGAGCAGAAATGACAGGATATATGAAATAAATCAGCAGCTGTGTACATATGAGGACAATATAGAGCAGCTGAGAATAAAAAAAAGAAGAATGGAGAGTAAGTAATGGGACAGTACAATTTAAGGTTTGAGCAGGAGGAATTTACAGAACTTGTGCGTTTATACTCAGAACTTGCAAAGATTGCAGATAGACAGATGAACGAATATCAGATGATACTTGATATTATAAACACAAATGCGGTTATAAGCGGTGAATTGCACGATAAGCTGGAAGTGTACGAGGATGCTGTTCATACATATCAGAGTATACTGGGAGAATCCTTCAGGGAAATGTCAAAAAAACTTAATGAATTTGTGAGAGATGTAGATGAGGCAGATGGAGATATATATGGTATAGGAACATATGAAGCGTATTAGAAGGAGGGGTGACGCATAATGAAATTTAAGGATTTTACGCAGGAAGCATACGATGACATACAAAGCTATATGGGAGGAGAAGAACAGTGGGAGGAAATAAACAAAACCTACGGTGTAGTGGAAACCAAAGGTATATTTCAATATGATTATGAATCACAGCTAAGAAACGCGGCAACAGAATATCAGAGACAAAATGAAGAGGCAAGCAATAGTGTAAGAAGGATGTTTGATAATGTAAATGGAGTGGATGATCTATATGCAGCCAGGTTTCGGGACGAATATATGGACTTGGAAAGATTCAGCACTGCAATTAAAGAACTGGCAGCTCTGATTAATGTAAGATCCGTTGAGAATATATATACGATGGATTGCCAGACATTGAAAACAAAAGCTGGTAATATACAGGCAAAAGTGGACTCGAAGATAACAGAGTATTATAAAGAGCGATTCTATTCAGTGGATTCTAATGGAAAGACAGTTATGAACTGGGACGAAATAAACTATGAGATGCGGAAGGAATTTGTACCAGATGCAGAGATGCAGGCACTTGTATCAGTATTTCCAAAGCTGTCCACAGATGATGAGGAAGAAACCATAGCAAATATAGAGAACATGCTGCGCGCAGGTTATGGAAACGCCAAGGATGATGAGTGGATAGATAATGCAGATCTGGAAGACCCTAAGTATTACAGTGTGAGTGTCACGAATACATTTAAGAGGGCGGTGGATATATATAAGACAAGTATGGATATAATTGACTATTACAGCGAAAAATGTGCATACAGAAACGACGAGATTAGTGATGAAGCGCTTGAAGAGATGAAAGAGCAGTACAGAGTGTCATCCCTGTTTAAAGCAATGGTTGATAGCTACCCGACAATAGGAGTTGCATATAATGGAAAAAACGATGGATTTACAATACATTCCGATAAAGAGAAAAATGTGACCGTATCCGTATGCCTGAAAGAGCTGCCGTTTGATGTAAGCATATGCAAGATTACAGACAGCAATGACAGGGAGATATTGGACAAATATTATAACGTCAAGGTAACAAATGGAACTATTAATGAAAAAGTAGGAAAAGAAAATGAGAAGGTCAATCAGATAGATGCGTATGGAATGGTAGATAATCAGATTGTAAGCCATGTACTTCCACACGGCATGATTGAGAATACAAAGCAGAATCTTGAAAATCAAAAGGAAGAGGAAAAGACTGAATGCAGAGTATTTTTTGATGTAACAAGTAATACTTTAAAAGGTAAGATTATTGATGAAGCTATAGGCATTTCAGCGGTAATAATAAATGAAACCGTAGGAGATAAGATTAACAAGGCTAACGCAGCAATAAATTATTTGAATGACTTAAATGAAGCATATGATGAAAATAATGAAAATGTACAAAATAATGCAGAAATTGATGAGGCAAAAGACAGACTGACAGAAACAGACTTTACATGTCAGGACATGATAGAAGATGCCAATTATTTCGGCATGGATATGGAGATAACCAGGGTAGGTGACACCTATATCTGTGAGAATATCACGATGGATGTGGAGAAAGTGACGAAGATGGTGGATGCATATAATGCACAGGCAGAGCCAAAAAAGCAGGTAAGTATTGATGACTTGGAGGGCTATGCCAGGGGAGCAGGCGATAAAAATCAGAGAGAGGATGACGAAAGCTATGATATGTTGTGTGATAGAGTTACAGACTATATTAAGTACGTTATAAAAAATTGAGATGACAATAAATAGGCATGAATGCAACGCATACAGAAAGGAAAATTTATTATGAAGAAAGCAATATCAGTTCTTATGATAGCAGCATGTATGTTATGTATGGCGACAGCATGTGAAAAAAAGGATAAAAAGGAAAATGACACATCAGCAGCTCAGGCAACAGAAACAGATTGCACGGCAGCAGAGCGTGTGACCACAGAGCCGGAAGGTGAAATCACGATATCAGAGATGATAGATCAGAGGATTAAAGAGGAAGGAAAGATAACTTTATATAGGATGCGTATTGCCGAATCAAATACACCTGTAGAAATTACAGAGGATTTAAAAGTTAAGATTATCTCATATGATGGAGATAAACTAACAGGCTATAAGAATCCTGATGATTTCCTTATGGAGACCAGACTTGGTGACATAATACATAATAAAGTGGATTATTCAACATATAATATAGGCACATATGGTGGGAACTGGAAGCGACATCGTTATGTGTCTGGTGGAGACGAAAAGTATGTGGAAGAAGAAGGCTATGTACAGCGCGAAATCACTACAGATGATTCGGGAAATAATGCCCAGCTGGAGACACTGTATTCGTATTCAAAGGGAACTCTTTATAGCAGGGATGCTGGAAGTAAAGAATGGAACCAGACAGAGAAAGAGGACAGTCTAGATATAGTATCATTTGGAACATTTGAGAGGATAAAGCTGGATGGAAAAACATACATGACATTCTGCGTAAGAAATAATCTGGATTTGATAGAGTATGATATTATTCCGGACAATAAATTCACAGAGAACAAGACAGTTGTATATGACACTCCGGGAACAGAGGAAACCACAGTCAATACAGTGGATTACCTCAAAGAATACCAGGCGGTTCCCAAAGAAGAGCTGGAGCAGATGATAGTTTTCCCAGGCAGCGAAAAAGAGGAAAGCTCACAGGCTGCAGATTAAATACGGTATGATTGCTTATGCAATTATATATAAAAATTATTTTAAGGAGGACATGAAAATGGCATCAGGACAGA
>ULSA01009572.1_pt1 | contig 13077 bp, 15 predicted proteins | sample 1955951 | NCBI WGS metagenome assembly ULSA01 (sample SAMEA4835697, study PRJEB28245) | human gut metagenome | biome: gut microbiome; material: fecal sample | place: Denmark | collected 2008 | reverse complement strand
GCCTGCTATAATCTGCTCGCAGACGCGACGGTAAAGCGACTCTGTACCGAAATATGGGTCGGGCACGTCTTCATCTATGCCGCAACAGTAGTCAAGAAACAAATGGATACGGTCCCAATGGGAAGAATTCAATGTGGAAGTCACCTTGTTATGATGATTTCGGCTCATAATCAGTACCACATCGGCAGAATCCAACTCCTCGGGAGTCATATAAACGGCCATACCTCCCATGCGATAACCATACTTTGCCGCCATCTCCACCATCATCGGGTCACGCGGCGACTGCTCTAAATAAGAAGTTCCCACCGACGACACTTCCACCCCTTCAATGCCCCGTCCGTGAAGCATCTGCCGCAACACGCATTCCGCGAAAGGAGAACGCGACATATTTCCCGTACATACAAAAATGATTTTCATAGCAAATTCATGATTTACAAATTTTCCCTATCGGTCAATCTGCATCCTCGTCGAGTGCTTCAATCAGAAAACTGACAGGACGGAAGCCGTCGTTGCACGAAATCATGGCAGAACGGGGATTCTTCATCCAACCGTCGTAAAAGTTTTCAGCTCCGTGCGACAACGCCATCACAAAGGGCGACATCGTCTGCCACGCGCTCTCGCACATTCCTTCGGGCTTTTCCCAGCCGTTGGCCACAAACACCTGTCCCTCGTGCATATCGCAAGCGTGTTCCAACGGATTCTCATACCGCTCCATCAAATCACGGTAACAAGCCATCCGCACAACGGTAATTCTGCATTTTTTCATTACCTCGTTCCAGCTCTACATTGCTTCCGGAGCAATAAATCCATAACAGCCCTTTTCCATGTCCACATAAAGCCACCGGCGGTCCTCGCCTTTGCTATATGCAGCATAATACTTACCGGCATATTCAATGCGATAAAAAATCCGATTAGCCAACGCTCTCACGTATAGATTTGCCTTAATATTGGTGCGTCCTATCAACTCAACTTCCCCAATTAAAATCCAACCGGCAGCATCGTCGGATTTTTTCTCTACAGATTTATCGGTGTTAGTCACCGTCTTTTGCTGTGGAGCATAAGCTTCCATCGAATAGCTATCAAAGGTTGAAGCCAATGCAAACCCTACAACCATAATCAATGTAATAAAACACTTTTTCATATGCCTTCAGTTTTTAGATAATGGTACTAACAAAAAAGACAGCAATATTGCCTTTTACAAATGTACGGAAAAAGTTTGCCAATACAATAAATACCAACAACAAATCTGCGGAAAAGCATCACTTATTCAACGTTTTTTTGCTATGTTTGCAGTGAAAAAAGTCTAAATAAGCAATGAAATATATTTCGAAATTAGCCCAAATTGCTGCACTCTGCATTCTGTGTTCCGCAAACATTTTTGCCTCAGGCTCTTTCGACAAGGCCATTTCCCGATTCTGCCAGTCGAATGCCATGAGGAATGCCCGGGTTGGCATCTGCGTTGTCGACCTCAAAAGCGGGGAGGTTGTAGGAGAAAGCGCAATGAATGAAGCCATCACTCCGGCATCTGTCATGAAAATCGTAACATCGGCTACTGCACTTAAAACGCTGTCGGAGACATACCATTTCCAGACAACCGTAACCTACGACGGATATATCGACCACAACGGCGTGCTGCACGGCAACCTGATCGTCAACGGCGGCATGGACCCGACAATGGACTCACGGCATTTTCCCGACCAGGAATCGTTCATCAGCGGCTGCATCAGCGAAATGAAGCGTGTCGGACTCACGAAAATTGAAGGGAAAATATTCATCGACGAATCTGTCAGCCCCGACCCTGCCGTTCCGATGCAGTGGGAAGATGCCGACGTAGTGGAATACTATGGCTCGGGCGTACATGCCATCAACTATCTGGACAACGAATTTTCGCTGATTGTCGACCTTTCAGGCCGACGCGCCGCAGTTATCGACACGGTTCCCCACTTGAGCGAACTAAAAATTGTCAACAATGTCGTGATTGGCGGCAAAGCTTATTCGCCTTCGCTGTCGCGCAAAAAGAACTCCAACGTACTTTATATGCGCGGCAATGTACGCCGTCAGTCCGAACCGATTGAACTATGGACCACCATGCCTCATCCTGCCGACGCTCTCTACAACGACCTTGTGGAAACGCTCGCCTACGAAGGCATCACGGTCGAAAACGGAACAATCGACAACCGGGGAGTCAGCTATCCACTCTACACCCATCTTTCGCCGGCACTTCCGGGAATCATCAAGTCATTGCTGACACGCAGCGACAACATGTATGCCGAAGCCGTTTTGAGAGCCCTTGCACTGAACGACACCACATTTGCCACCCGCGAAATGGCAGTCAGCTGTGAACGCCGCATTCTGGAAGATTGGGGAATCGACACCCAATCCGTCACCATTTACGACGGTTCGGGCCTTTCGCGCGCCAACAGTATCACACCTGCCTTCCTCGCCAATGTTCTGGCACACATGGCAAACGATGAAGCCTATGGCGACCTGTTTCCTTCGCTGTTCCCCGTAGCAGGAGAAAACGGAACCGTGAAGAAACTGCTCAAAAATTCTCCTCTCAAAGGAAAAATGGCTCTGAAATCGGGAAGCATGACCGGGGTGCTCTGCTATGCAGGCTACTATCCCGCCGAACATCCGCAATACGCGGTTGTGCTGATGACCAACAAATACCGATGCAGCTACGACGCCCTGAAAAAGGCCATCGAAACGCTTTTTGAAGGAATGTTTGCCGACGAAGAAAGATAGTTCCGCAAAGAACGCTCGAATTTGAAAAAGTTTTTATATGTTTGTGTAAACGTAATATACACTAATTGCAAAGATGTACGAAGATATCAAACGCATGCTTGCTGCCGCCTATGAATTGGAAGGCCTGCTGATGCTTGCCGACAGCCGCGGCGACGACACTCCGGAAATGGTGTTCACTGCCATCCGCGAAAAAATAGAAAATTTGGCAAAAGCTGCCGAAGGCTTGAACTTTTCTGCCTGTGAAAATACACCGGAGCCGACTGCCGATATGCCGTCGGAGAACGCTGACGGTCCGTCACTACTCGATGAAATTGATACCGACAACGCAGAAGAGACCACTGAAGCGCCCCTCACTCAAGAGGAAGCGGAAGCTCTGATTTCCGCTTACCACGACGCGGTTGACACCAAAACAGCCGATGAGGAATGCGAATCTTCCGACACGGAACAGCAGCCGGAATTCGACATGGAAGACGAGACGACAGAAATGGCAGTGGCCATGCACGAATATCTCGACAATCTGTCGCAAACAGAAGAAACACCGGAAACCGACGTAACTGAACAGCCGGAAGAAAACGCAGATGAAGAAGCAGAACCGGAAACACCAGTTGAAGAAGAACCCGTAGAAGAAACACCGGCGGCTGAAGAACCAACCACAGAAGAAGAAACTCTTCCGGAAACAGACGATACACAGGAAGAAGCCGAAGACGATACTCCGGAAGAAACTGAAAACTCCGCCGATGAAGAACCGGCCGTACCGGAAGACGACAATACGCCGACGGAACGCATCACTATCGACGAAGCATTTATCCGCAACAAATCGAAGGACTTGCGGAGTGCATTCTCTATCAACGATTCCTTCCGTTTCCGCCGCGAACTGTTCGGCAACAGCGCCGCAGAGATGGCCGACGCCATCAATCTGGCAGAAGCCATGCAGACTTTCGACGAAGCCGAAGAATATTTCTACGGCGACCTCGGTTGGGACAAGGATTCTGAAGAAGTGAAAGAATTCATGACAATTATCCGCAACCATTTCCTATAGCAGTATGGCACAGAAAGAAGTTGCAGAAGCCGGAAAACTTTATGTCGTGCCTACCCCTGTTGGCAACCTGGACGACATGACAGTCAGAGCCGTCAACGTACTGAAAGCCGTTGACACAATTCTGGCGGAAGACACCCGCACAAGCGCAGTGCTGATGAAGCATTTCGGCATCGAGACAAAAATGCAAAGCCACCACAAGTTTAATGAGCACGAGACAGCCGCCCCCATTGTGCAGCGACTGCTCGCCGGCGAAAGGATAGCACTGGTGTCGGATGCCGGCACACCTGCCATCAGCGACCCCGGATTTCTGCTCGTACGCGAATGCCGCCGATGTGGTGTTCCTGTGGAATGCCTTCCGGGAGCCACAGCTTTCGTACCTGCCCTTGTCGATTCCGGGCTTCCCTGCGACAAGTTCTGCTTCGAAGGATTTCTCCCGCAGAAAAAAGGCCGTGCAACGCGCCTGTCGGAATTGGCCGAAGAACCGCGCACCATCGTTTTCTACGAATCGCCTATGCGCCTTGCCAAGACGCTCCAACAGCTTGCGGAAGCTTTCGGACCGGAACGCGAAGCCAGCGTGAGCCGGGAAATATCGAAGCTCCACGAAACCACCCATTGGGGGACTCTCGAAGAACTCGCCGCATATTTCTCTGAAAATGAGCCGCGAGGAGAAATCGTATTGATTGTAGAAGGAAAAAAAGAAGATAAAAAAACAGAAAAGAAAGACAAATACGCTCACTTCAAGACAAATAAAAATCCGATATTATGAAAAAAATAGTTCTATTATTTTGCTGCGCCGGCCTACTGACAGCCTGCAACAATGCAACAAGCAATCAGGCAAACACCGACCATGCGACTGATTCGGTCACCATTACGCGTCTTACTGATGAACGCGACAGCCTCATGAGCCTTATCGGTGAAATCAACCAAGGCATTTTGGAAATTAACGAAATGGAACATGTAATCGTTTCGCCCAATTTCCAGCAGGAAACTCCGGAACGGAAATCGCAAATCATGGAGAATATAAACGCCATGCGGATGGCGCTTGAAAAACGCCGTACGGAACTTGACAAACTGGAACGGAAAATGAAGCAGGCCGGGAAAATGAACGCCGACCTGCAGGAAACCATCGATACGCAGAAACAGATGATGACACAGCAGGCACAAAAGATTCTTGAACTGCAACGCGAATTGAACAGTGCGCTGGCAACCATCAGCAATTTGAACTCAAGCGTTGATTCGCTCAACAATCAGGTCACCAATATCAACTCCCAGCGCGAAGAAGCAGAAAAACGCTCGACCGACCTTGCCAACGAACTGAACACCTGCTACTATGTGGTGGGAAGCAACAAAGAGCTGAAGGAACACTCCATTCTCGAAAAGAAATTCCTTAGCCATACAAAAGTGCTGGAAGGAAATTTTGACCGCAGCTATTTCACCCGTGCCGACAAGCGCACGCTACGCGAAATCGAGACTTTCTCCGAGAAAGCAAAAATCCTTACCAAACAGCCGGTAAATTCCTACCGCATCGAAGAGCGTAACGGCTCAAAAGTGATAGTTATCACCAACTCTACCCTCTTTTGGGAAAAATCCGATTATCTGGTAATCGAGGTGAAATAACGCCACACGGCGCACACGACAAGACACAAAACTCCTGCACCGACAGTCATCCTTTCTGCCGGTGCAGGAGTTTTCACTTAATAACACCATTCTTTACAATACGTTTTCCAGAAGTTCGGGAACGTGAATGTCGGCACATTTAACCTTGGCCAGACACTCGTTGCCCGCATCCGTCAGCGTAAAATACATCTGACGCTTGTCGTGGTCGCCTGGAATCCGCTCGATATAGCCTTTTTCTTCTACCGAACGAATCACCTTCGACGTATTTGAACAAGTCAGTCCAAGCATCTCGGCAATGTGTCCCGACGTCAGTTTCCCGTTGTCTTTCAGACTGCACAACAGCATGCCTTCATTCAGACTCAGGCCGAACGTATGCTCAAACTCCGTTTCAAATTCCACAATCGAACGGTATATGTCTCTAATTCTGCACAATTTTTCCATAATGAATAGCTTTATGCCACCTTAACTACTGCCTTCATCGGGCAGGATTTTACACATTTTCCGCATTTGATACACTTTTCACTGTCGATCTGCGGCAATCCGAAGCCATCCTGAGAAATGGCCCCGACAGGACACATGGCCACCAACGGGCAACGATGGTTCTGCGGACAGCGGTTTTTGTCAACGGCCAACGGCATTTTCCGGCCCTCCGTCTACTTGCCAAGCAGTACGCTGTCGATGGCACTCTTCAGCTCGTTTTTAGGCATCAGCCCCTGAGCCATCTGAGGTTTGCCGTTCATCGGAATGAAGAGCAGCGTCGGCATCGCGCGAATTCCGAACACGGCCGCCAGTTCCTGTTCCTTGTCGACATCCACTTTATAGACCACAATCTGGTCGCCATATTCGGCCTGAAGCTCTTCCAGCATCGGAGAAAGACGCTTGCACGGACCACACCAAGTGGCATAAAAGTCGATAATGGCAGGCTTGTTGCCAAGATATTTCCACTCTGTAGGATTTGTTTCGTAGTTAGCTACTCTCTTCAAAAATTCTGATTTTGTAAGTTCTATCGGTTTCATAACTTTTTTATTTTCTTGTTTGTTTACTTTGCCTACTTTCGCCGGAGCTGCCTGCTGGACTTGTGCGTTTCCACACGACAAAATTCCCAACATGGCCACTGCCAACAACACGATTTTCTTCATTTCTTTATAGGTTTATAGGTTTCTATTTCGTCTTTATACAATTCTTTCTTGCCCTCCACATCGCTGCCGCAGCTTCCTCCGCAGCAGCATGAGGCGTTCAACAGAGCCTGAATCAACACGAAAGCGGCAAGAACCAGCAGAAAACTGTCGCCTGAAACGACCGCATACACTCCGACGCCAATACCCAACAAGGCACGGAAAATGCGGAATCCATTCCAATCCTTTGTCAAGCGTTCCAACAACCGTTTCATTTTGCCTCCTCCTTTCTGAACGAACTGACCAGCAGCCCTCCTATCATCATACCCCACAGCACACTCATGTACGGCGAAGACACGTAATCGGACAAGCACCGCTCGCACAACCGACATAGTACCACCAGCCAAAACCCGCAAGGCCTCCGACGGCTGCACCCGCCACTGTCAGCAAATTGTTTCGTTTCAATAATTGTTTCATATCTCTGTTCCTCCTTATTTTTATTTTCCTATGGAAATTATATTGCAAATGTAAATCATATTTTCCATTTAGACAAATTTTCCCAAGGAAAATATTTCATAACTACAACATTTAACTTTTATTTTCAATAACCCACCGATACAAAGCCTTATTTCCTGCAAAAGCAAGAATTTACACATTAAAATTTGCACATACCGGATAGAATCATTAACTTTGCCACGCTTTTTCACTAAAAGTGCCCTGCACGAAAATAGCGGCTCGGATGGTGGAATGGTAGACACGAAGGACTTAAAATCCTTTGGCCATTGCGGCTGTGCGGGTTCGAGTCCCGCTCCGAGTACTACAAATGCCTTACAATCATTTGATTGTAAGGCATTTGTATTTAGCCAGGTAGCCAAAGGGTAGCCAAAAGCAACAACACCGGACATTTTTTCACCAAATAGACGAAGCATCCTGTTTAAATGCAAAGTGCCCCGCCCCATTGTTTTCAACAGTCAGTTTTTTGACCTCCGAACAACGATATGACAAAATAACAACAATCACAAAAACAACTATTTATACTATCTCCATTATCTATTTTCCACTACTTTAGATAAATGAACAATTACCGATTTGGTAACAGAATACAACTTAATATAGAGTAATTGTGCGATTACCGGCAATATTTGACCGCTTCGCTCACTTTCCTATCAAGTTCCTGTATAGCTTCATTGGGAACGGTTAGACCATCCCTTATTGTGTAGGCATCATTTACAGCTTGTCTTAGGTCAAAGGCTTGTTTATTGGACAATTCGCCCATTTTCTGAGACTCTTTTATCTGCTCTATCATTTGGAGTAGCCCTCCCACTTGCTCTGTCAAAGAAAGTACCCCCATTTTGTAAAGCTGCGATTTGCTTTTCATCGCTTGAAAATTGAGTGAAGCATCATTTATTTTCTGAATAGCCATATAAGCATCTCCCCACCGATTCATTAGGCCAATATAAAAAGCCTCGTCATAAAGCATTGCCGCAGTCACTTCTTTTACATGTAGTTTAGCAGCAATCCGTTCCAGATACCGTAGCTCATACCTCAATACATTTTTTCCTTCATACTGTTTCGGTATAAACGCTTTATGCGCCTTTGGCTCCGCGATTTTATCATAAAAACACAATTGTTTACTAGATTGGCAATAATAAATGCCGTTCGGCTCTTTCAACCGGATGAAATTTCTCAATGAACCCAAATGATTAAAATAAACCTCCGGAGGGAATCTTGTCTCGAAGTTTCGGCCAATATCCAAACGTGTAACTGTGGCCTCCCTAATAGGGACATGCAACGTATCCGACAAACGTTCGATCGCCTTTTGAGTATCACCACGTCCCATTGTCTGAAAGTTGTCTCCCAAATACCACTTGCACAAACTGCCGTCTCTTATTTTCATCTGGTGTTCCTTGAGGATTATTTTAAGCCCATTGAGGTTGCCTGTTATCACTATTTCTCCGTTGTTGTAGATATGTTCACCCACATTCTCCAGATAGTAAGGCGTTTCGGTAAGGAAATCCACACCGCCTGCCTTGCTCTGGGGCAACCAGAAATTTACCGTATCGTACATAACGGTTACTGATTTGGTAACAGGATACAACTTAATATAGAGTCAATACACCCTTTAGCGCCTTTGTCGCCATTCAGGCATTCCGTTGCCTCAAAACGGAAATAAACATTGCGCATCATCTTGTGCCTCCTTTCTTCATACAATACGCTTGTGCCTGCCGCTCGATCTCTGAAGCAGTTGCCACCCGATTGCTTTGCAACCATTGCTCCAACTCCTGACGGTCGAAATAGCACATTTTTCCCATCGGCTTAAAATGGGGTATCTGCTGCCTCATCGTCAGTTTGTACAGATAACTTTTAGAGACACCCATGTATCTTGCCGCTTCATCACTGGTCAGCACTTCCTTCGTGCAGAAAATTGTATTTGCCGTTATAAGGTCGGCCACCTTTTTCAAATCCTCAGACATATAGTTTTACATTTGAGGTTTGGGCTTCCGGGCTGAGGTGCAAGGCTCACCCTTCTTTACCCTTGCAATCTTTTTGACAGGCTTGCACTCTCTATCAAAGGATTACAAGAGCAAAAATATCATACAAGAGAAAGCAGAAAAAGGAGCTATAAATAGTCTATTTGTAGCCCATAAAATAAGAACAGCAATAAAGAATGCAATGAAATTTGTCTGGATTCAACATGCGATATAATTATATTTTTTCACGATAAAATCATTGTTATATGCAAGTATTTGCTATATTTGTATTAATAATTTAATCATGAGCTCAAACAAACTGGGAATATAATGAATGCCAAACTGAATCGGATTAAAGTTGTTCTTGTTGAGAAAAATTTCTCTCAAAAAGAGCTTGCGGCAAAAATTGGTAAAAGTTTCAGCACAATCAATGCATATTGTGCAAATCGTCAGCAACCTACTCTTGAAACTTTAAACCAAATTGCCCAAGTCCTTAATGTGTCAATGAGAACTCTTATTAAAGAAGACTAACTATTAATACTGATTGTGGTAAAGATTAGTAATATACCAGCACTTACAAGTTATCAGCAAAAGTTTCTTGCATGGCAACTTGATCGTCGTCGTTCTTCAAGTGATGATGACAAATTCACCAGTGTGCTTGCAGAGGCTCAAGTTGATTTGAATCCTCATCAAGTGGATGCCGCCCTTTTTGCTTTCAAATCTCCGTTGAGCATGGGTGCAGTATTGGCTGACGAAGTAGGACTTGGCAAGACTATAGAAGCTGCCCTTGTTATTTTGCAGCAATGGGCCGAACGACATCGCCATATATTGATAATAGCCCCTGCAACATTACGTAAGCAATGGAGTATGGAATTAGAAGAAAAGGTTTTTCTTCCATCACTCATTTTAGAATCTAAAAACTTTAACCACATTCTTTCCGAAACATATAAAAACCCTTTTGAGAACAATGACTTTGTTATAATCTGTTCCTATCAGTTTGCTAAAAAACAAATCCGACATATAGAACGTGTAAACTGGGATTTGATAGTCTTTGATGAGGCTCATAAACTTCGAAATGTTTACAAATCAAGCAATAAAACGGCAATCGCCTTGAAAGAAGGATTGAAGAACTATAAGAAACTATTGCTTACTGCTACGCCTTTGCAAAACAATGTAAAGGAACTGTATGGCCTCATTTCCATTATTGACGACAACTATTTTGGAGGGATTAAAAGCTTTAACGACAGATATGGCAAGACTGAACTTCGTAAAGAGTCAACATATAAAGAATTAAGAGAACGGATTCAGCCAATAATACATCGTACGTTACGAAGTGACGTTCAAGAATACGTAAAATACACTGAGCGCAAAGCTATGGTTCAAGAATATTATCCAAGCACTGATGAACAGACATTGGGCGAAATGGTAAGTGAATATTTGCAACGAGACGATTGCTTTGGCATGCCTCGGAGCCAGCGTTCTCTGATCACACTGGTTCTACACAAACTTTTGTCATCATCAACCTTTGCCATTGCAGGTACCCTGCAAACTATTATTGAACGTTTGGAAAATATAGTCAAGGATAACACGTCAGATGAAAAAAGCGATGCTATGCTTGTAAATGACTTATCCAGCGATATGGAGGCATTAGAAGAATATGAAGACGAGTGGCTCGATGAAGAAGATGAAGAATTTGACAAAGATGAGGAAGAACGCACTTATTCGGCTGATGAGATTGAAGAAATTAAATCAGAAATATCAGATTTAAAAGCAATCCATTCTCTTGCTCTGGGTATTGCCGAGAATACAAAGGGAGAATGTTTGCTCCAAGCCTTGAAAATTGCGTTTGAGGACAAAAGACAGAACGGATTGCCGGAAAAAGCTCTCATTTTCACCGAAAGCAACCGCACCCAGCAATATCTGAAACAACTGTTGGAGGATAATGGGTATGTCGGGCGCATAGTTCTGTTCAATGGAAGCAATACTGACCCAAAATCAAAAGAGATATATGCAGCATGGAAAGAACGCTATGCAGGTACATCCCGTATAACGGGTTCACTGACGGCAGACAAACGTCAGGCTCTTGTAGATTATTTCCGGGAAGAAGCACAGATAATGATTGCTACAGAAGCGGCAAGCGAAGGCATAAACCTTCAATTCTGCTCTCTGCTCGTAAATTTTGACCTTCCATGGAATCCGCAACGTGTTGAACAACGAATAGGACGCTGTCACCGATATGGGCAAAAGAATGATGTTGTTGTAGTCAACTTCATTAATAAAGCCAATCGGGCTGACCAGCGGGTTTATGAGCTGCTCGATCAAAAATACAACTTGTTCAAAGGTGTCTTCGGCAGTAGCGACGAAGTGCTGGGCAGTACAATGGATGGCATTGATTTTGAGCATCGTGTCCTTGATATTTATCAAACTTGCCGCACGGCAGAAGAAATTGATTCTGCTTTCGATCAACTACAGGAAGAAATGCGCCAGCAGATAGAGGAAGTACTTGACAAAACACGCACGCAACTTATTGAGAACTTTGACCGCGACGTGGTAAACAAACTTAAAGTCCGAAAAGCAACCGACGAGCAGGCGTTAAGTCAATTCTATCAACTGTTATGGCAACTTACCATCAGCATGTTAGGGAGCGACATTGACAAAATTGATAGCAAAAGATACAGTTTCACCCTACGGCATAGCCCTATTGATGCCGGACAACAGTTTTCTACCGGCCCCTACCGTATGGGGAAAGATGTTTCTGATGCTTATACTTACCGTGTCGGACACCCATTGGCTCAATATCTATTAACCAAAGCCAAACGACAGGACACTTCGGAAACGGTAGGCATCATATTCAATTACACCGATTTTCCTGAAAAAATATCTGTCATTGAAACGGAAGTAGGCAAGTACGGAATTCTCTCTGCCACAGTCCGGCACTATCACTCTCCAAAGGATGATGAGGATTGCATCATTGCCGCAGCTGTTGACAGCGAGGGACATGTCATGCCGGATGATTTCGTTGAAAAACTAATGTCAGTTAGCGGCCGCATCGCAAAAGTCACATTACCCGTTATTGACGACACGCATTTACAGGCAGAGATGGATTCAAAACGAAAATCCATGAATGACAGTATCGCCTTGCGCGACAAGCAATTTATCGATGAAGAGAGTGCAAAAATCGAGCAATGGGCTGAAGATCAAACCTTCTCGTTGGAAGAAGAAATCCGCAACGTAAAGAAACAAATCAAAGAACGTGAGCGGGAATTCCGCAAAGAGACTGACGACCACCGCCGCCGTCAGCTGCAATCTGAAATCCTTATGCTTCAGCGCAGCCAACGGCAGAAACGGCAGGAATTGTTTTCGCTTGAAGACGAGATCATTGTACGTAGAGATGCTCTTATTGCTGCGATCGACAGTTCGCTGAATAAGGCAGCCGAAGAAGAACCTCTTTTTACGATAATGTGGCAAATAGTATAAATTGAAATAAAAAAATCAAATATATGAACGAGCGATTAGTTGTTAAATCATTTGGACCTGTTCGGGATCTTGATATCACCTTTAAGAAGGTGACATTGTTCATCGGCGACCAGGGGACGGGTAAAAGCTGTGTAGCAAAACTTTTTTCCATGTTCAAATGGCTGGAAAAGGTTTTGATTCAGAAAAAGTACCGACTAAATTATTTCGAACAATACAATCGTTTTTTAACCAAGCTCTGCTCCTATCACAGAATAGAGTCTTTCATTCAGCCGGATTCGGAGTTGAGATTTGAAAGCAATCTATATGAATTCGTCTATTCTGAAGGTTCTTTTAGAATATTCGACAGAAATGAATACGGGCGCAATCTCTTTAGAACAAACGATAATAACGAAAGCTTTGAGGGACTTTCAAAAATCATGTATATTCCAGCCGAACGTTCAATCGTCAGTGTTGCTGAGAATAAGACAAAGTTGTTAAAAGAACTACCTGATTCAAGCGAGACCTTTTCGGATGAATTCGTTAATGCAAAAAAATTCTTTAAGAGCGGCTATGAGCTTCCCTTCGAAGATTTGCGTTTTGAATACGACTCGCTGAATGAAGTTGGCTGGATTAG
>ULSA01007570.1_pt1 | contig 13084 bp, 7 predicted proteins | sample 1955951 | NCBI WGS metagenome assembly ULSA01 (sample SAMEA4835697, study PRJEB28245) | human gut metagenome | biome: gut microbiome; material: fecal sample | place: Denmark | collected 2008 | reverse complement strand
GATAGGGGACAGCAGCTTATGTCAAGGATCAATCAGGGAATCCTTAGGGAGATAAAGCCAAAAAACCCACTGGTTGAATGGTATTACTGGAAGGACAAACACACAGTTTCGGATGTCACAGAGCATAGTTTGTTTAAGATGGCGCAGGGGATGCTGTCCCCCGTGGAAAATGATAATTACCGGTTGGAAGAGATCGAAGAATTAAATAATGCATGGGCCGTTTATGATAAAAAACTGAACACATTTTTTGCGTTTGACCCGGCAATTACGACATTGCAAAAAGATGAGAAGCGAAACCGTGTGCTGGTAGTCTGTGAAGACAAGGAACTTGGGCTGATTGATGTCATTGAAGCAGGAGCCCTGCTGCTTGAGTGTCTGCGTGCATTTACAGGGATAGAAGAACTTTGCTTTCTTCCGCTCAACCCGGATTACTATATATGGACAGGAACGGTGACTGGGATTGACGGATTGAAGATGCGCAGTAATGGATATGCCGGTACCTGGCTGCTTCTGCAAAGTGAAAGCCAGGTGAAGAAATTGCGGATGCTTGCAACAATTTACAGTATGGATTATCCGAATCTGGTAGATTCGGATGAACTGGCACGCAGACTGGCAAAGGAGGAAGCCGCAGGGCAGTGCATCCGAAGCAGGCATGGGATCGTGCTGTTTACGGAAGAGGGACTTGTGTATATGGATGGAACAAATCCGGACAATGACTGGGAACTGAAGTATCCAATTTATGAGAATGACTGTTATTATGAGATGCTGAGATTTGCTTACCGGAAACAGGTATCCGGGGAACTGGAAAATTACTGTGCATGGAAAGCCTGGCTGAACAAGGATTTTACTTGACATCTGAAAGAATCATTACTATACTTAAAACCAAAGGTGAAAAACGAAGACGAAGACAGTAACTGTGATAGGAAAGTCAAAGAGAGTTGGAACAGGTGAGAGCCAATACGAGTAATATGACAGTGAAAATCACTTCCGAGTTGCGGATCGAAATCCCAGGAGAGTAGAGTTCGACGTATTTCCAGCGTTATGGGAACGAAGTATGCAAATCCTTTTTGAATAAAGGATTTAAGTACATGGTAATCAGGTGGTATAACGTGACCCCGCGTCCTAATTACTGGACGTGGGGATTTTTTATTTCAGAATCATAAATGCAGGAGGAAAATATGTACAACAAAGTAGATACCAATATGAACTTTGTCGATCGCGAAAAAGAAACGGAAAAATTCTGGCGCGAAAATGATATCTTCAAAAAATCCATGGAGAACCGTAAGGAAGGCGAGACTTACACCTTTTATGACGGACCGCCTACGGCAAACGGAAAACCACATATCGGACATGTAGAGACACGTACCATCAAGGATATGATTCCAAGATTCCAGACCATGAAAGGAAAGTACGTTCCACGGAAAGCCGGATGGGATACCCACGGTCTTCCGGTAGAAATCGAAGTGGAGAAACTTCTTGGACTGGATGGAAAGGATCAGATCGAAGCATATGGTCTTGAGCCATTCATCAAAAAGTGTAAAGAATCCGTCTGGAAATACAAGGGTATGTGGGAAGATTTCTCAAATACGGTAGGTTTCTGGGCTGATATGGACAATCCATACGTTACCTATGATGACAATTTCATTGAATCCGAGTGGTGGGCATTAAAAGAGATCTGGAACAAAGGACTTCTCTACAAGGGATTCAAGATCGTGCCTTACTGTCCTCGGTGTGGGACTCCGCTTTCTGCACAGGAAGTTGCACAGGGATATAAATTAGTAAAAGAAAAATCTGCAGTTGTCCGTTTTAAGGTTGCCGGAGAGGATGCGTATTTTCTGGCATGGACCACAACTCCGTGGACACTGCCAAGTAACGTGGCACTCTGTGTAAACCCGAATGATACTTATATTAAGGTAAAAGCTGTGGACGGCTACACATATTATCTGGCAGAGGCACTGGCAGACAAGGTACTTTCTCCACTGTTATCCAAAGAGGACAAAGAGGCAGGAAAGAAAGCTTACGAAGTGCTGGAAACCTGCAAAGGAAAGGATCTTGAGTACAAAGAATATGAGCCGCTTTATGCCTGTGCAAAGGAACTGGCAGATAAGCAGGGAAAGAAAGGATTCTTTGTCACCTGTGATACTTATGTCACCATGTCCGATGGTACCGGAATCGTTCATATCGCACCGGCATTTGGTGAGGATGATGCCAATGTCGGAAGAAACTATGACCTTCCGTTCGTACAGTTTGTAAATGGAAAAGGAGAGCTGACCGAGGAGACACCGTTTGCCGGTATGTGGGTAAAAGATGCCGATCCGGAAGTATTAAAGGATTTGAGTGCAAGAAAGCAGCTTTTTGATGCACCGAAGTTTGAACATGAGTATCCACACTGCTGGAGATGTGACAAGCCTCTGATCTACTATGCAAGAGAGTCCTGGTACATCAAGGAGACCGCGGTAAAGGATGATCTGATCCGAAATAATAATACGGTCAACTGGATTCCGGAATCTATCGGTTCCGGCCGTTTCGGAAACTGGCTGGAGAACATTCAGGACTGGGCAATTTCCCGTAACCGTTACTGGGGTACTCCACTTAATATCTGGGAGTGCGCGTGCGGACACAGGGAGTGCATCGGAAGCCGTGCCGAACTGGCAGAAAAGGCTGGTGATCCAAAGGCGGCAGAGGTAGAACTTCACAGACCATACATTGATGCCGTTACGATCAAGTGTCCGGAGTGTGGTAAGGATATGCATCGTGTACCGGAAGTATTAGACTGCTGGTTTGATTCCGGAGCGATGCCGTTTGCACAGCATCATTATCCATTTGAAAACAAAGAAGTGTTTGAGCAGCAGTTCCCTGCAAAGTTTATCTCCGAGGCTGTGGATCAGACCAGAGGATGGTTCCATTCCCTGATGGCAGAGTCTACACTGCTTTTCAACAAAGCACCATATGAGAATGTTATCGTACTTGGACATGTACAGGATGAGAATGGACAGAAGATGTCCAAGTCCAAGGGAAATGCGGTGGATCCGTTTGATGCACTGCAGACATACGGCGCTGATGCCATCCGCTGGTATTTCTATACAGCATCTGCACCATGGATTCCAAAGAGATTCTCTGGTAAGCTTGTGCTCGAAGGTCAGCGTAAATTTATGGGAACGCTCTGGAACACCTATGCATTCTTCGTGCTTTACGCAAATATTGATAAATTTGATGCCACAAAATACAAACTGGAATATGATAAATTATCGGTTATGGATAGATGGCTTCTTTCCAAGCTTAATTCCGCAGTAGCCGGTGTGGATGACTGTCTGTCCAATTATAAGATTCCGGAAGCAGCAAAATATCTTCAGGAATTTGTGGATGATATGAGTAACTGGTATGTCCGTCGTTCTCGTGAGCGTTTCTGGGCAAAGGGTATGGAACAGGATAAAATCAATGCCTATATGACATTGTATACAGCACTCGTTACCATCAGCAAGGCAGCAGCACCGATGATTCCGTTTATGACAGAGGATATTTACCGTAATCTGGTATGTTCCATTGATCCGTCTGCACCGGAAAGTATTCACCTGTGTGACTTCCCGACGGTGGATGAGAAGATGATCGACAAGGATCTGGAAACTGCAATGGATGAGGTATTAAAGATCGTTGTTATGGGACGTGCGTGCCGGAACAGTGCCAATATCAAAAACCGTCAGCCGATTGGTCAGATGTATGTCAAGGCACCGGAAGCACTGGGTGATTTTTATAAGGATATCATTGCGGATGAGCTGAATGTGAAGAATGTGACGTTTACGGATGATGTTTCTTCTTATACCGATTATCAGTTTAAACCACAGCTTCGTACCGTGGGTCCGAAATATGGAAAATATTTAAAACAGATTCAGGCTGTCCTGTCAGAACTTGACGGAAATGCAGCAATGAAAGAATTAAAAGAGAACGGCTGTCTGAAACTTGACAGTGTAAGTTCCGAGGTTGTATTATTGGAAGAGGATCTGCTGATTACCATGACGCAGGCAGAAGGCTTTGTGACTGAGGGGGACAACAATGTGACAGTTGTTATGGATACAAGACTGACTCCGGAACTGATTGAAGAAGGTTTTGTGCGTGAACTGATCAGTAAGATTCAGACGATGCGTAAAGAAGCAGGTTTTGAAGTTATGGATCATATTGCTGTTTCCTATACAGCAGACGAGAAGGTAACTGGTATTTTCAATAAATACGGAGAAAAGATCCAGACAGAGGTACTTGCAAATGCTATCACTGCAGGCACACTTGCCGGATATCAGAAAGAATGGAGCATTAACGGTGAGAAGGTTACGCTGGCAGTGGAAAAACAATAGTGTCACGCAAACCAGGCACAGAGGAGGACTTTTGATGCGAGACAAAGTGTTTAGTAAAAAGGAGTTTATTGCTTCCGTGACAGAAAATGTCAAGACGATGTATCGTAAGACATTGAAAGAAGCGACACAGCAGGAGATTTATCAGGCTGTTTCACTGGCTGTCAAGGATGTTGTCATGGATGAATGGATGGCAACACAGCAGGTCATTGAAAAAGATGACCCTAAGATATTGTATTATATGTCCATGGAGTTTCTGATGGGCAGGGCACTGGGGAATAATCTGATTAATCTGGGGGCTTATGGGGAAGTAAAAGAAGCACTTGAAGAGATTGGACTGGATTTGAGTGTCATTGAAGACCAGGAGCCGGATCCGGCTCTTGGAAATGGCGGACTTGGCCGGCTGGCAGCATGTTTTATGGATTCTCTTGCTACTCTGGGCTATGCCGCATATGGATGTGGAATCCGTTACCGCTACGGTATGTTCAAGCAGCAGATTATTGATGGATTTCAGGTCGAAGTACCGGATAACTGGTTAAAGGATGGATATCCGTTTGAACTTCGCAGACCGGAATACTGCTACGAGATCAAGTTTGGTGGTCATGTGGAAGAAACCGCAGGGGAGGACGGAAATCTGCACTTTGAGCAGGTAGGGTATCAGTCTGTTCTTGCAATTCCTTATGATATGCCGATCGTTGGCTACGGCAACCATGTGGTAGATTCCCTGATGATCTGGGATGCACAGCCGAAGGAAGAGTTTTCACTGGATTCCTTTGACCGTGGAGATTACGATCAGGCAGTGGAGCAGGAAAATCTTGCCCGCAACCTGGTAGAGGTGCTGTATCCGAACGACAATCACGTAAAAGGAAAGGAACTGCGCTTAAAACAGCAGTATTTCTTTGTTTCCGCAAGTATCCAGCGTGCGCTGGAGCGTTTTAAGAAACATCACAATGATCTGCATGATCTGCCAAAGAAGGTAACGTTCCAGATGAATGATACCCATCCGACGGTTGCTGTTGCAGAACTGATGCGAATCCTTCTGGATGAGGAAGGCATGTCATGGGATGAGGCATGGGAGATCACAACACACTGTGTAGCTTATACCAACCATACCATCATGGCAGAGGCACTTGAAAAGTGGCCGATCGACATCTTCCAGAGACTGCTTCCGCGTGTATATCAGATCGTGGATGAGATCAACCGCCGTTTTGTAGAAGAGATCCGTGCAAAATATCCGGATAATGAGGAGAAAGTGCGCAAGATGGCAATTCTCTACGACGGACAGGTGAAGATGGCAAATCTTGCAATTGTTGCCGGATATTCTGTCAACGGTGTGGCAAGACTGCATACAGAGATTCTTGAGAAGCAGGAACTTCGTGATTTCTATGAACTGTTTCCGAAGAAATTTAACAATAAAACCAACGGTATCACACAGAGACGTTTCCTTGCACATGGAAATCCACTGCTTGCAGACTGGGTAACAAAGCATGTCGGAAAAGACTGGATCACAAGTCTTGCGAAGGTCGAGGATCTGACAAAATATGCAACCGATCCGAAAGCACAGCAGGAATTTCTGGAGATCAAAAAGCAGAATAAGATCCGTCTGGCAAAATATATCAAGGAGCACAATGGTATCGAAGTCGATCCGAATTCTATCTTTGATGTACAGGTTAAGAGACTGCATGAGTATAAGAGACAGCTTATGAATATTCTGCATGTGATGTATCTGTACAACCAGATCAAGGCAAATCCGGGCATGGATTTCTATCCGAGAACTTTTATCTTCGGAGCAAAGGCTGCAGCCGGATATCGTACGGCAAAGAAGACCATCAAGCTGATTAACACTGTTGCGGATGTAATCAATAATGATCCATCCATCAACGGAAAGATCAAGGTTGTGTTCATTGAGGACTACCGTGTATCCATTGCAGAGTGGATTTTTGCGGCAGCAGATGTCAGCGAACAGATTTCCACAGCAAGTAAAGAGGCATCCGGAACCGGAAACATGAAGTTTATGTTAAATGGTGCGATTACACTTGGAACCATGGACGGAGCGAATGTTGAGATGTACGAGGAAGTCGGTGCAGACAATATCTTTATCTTTGGTATGAGCGCAGATGAGGTTATCGCACATGAGCAGCATCATGATTACAACCCATATGATATCTACAACAACGATGAGGATATCAGGAAAGTTGTCAACCAGCTGGTAGACGGAACATACTCCCACAATGACCGTGAACTGTTCCGTGAACTGTACAACTCACTGTTAAACCCACAGCAGGGACAGGTGGCAGACCGCTACTTTATCCTTGCAGATTTCCGTGCATATGCAAATGCACAGAAGAAGATCGGTGCTTATTACACCAACAAGAGTGCGTGGGCAAAGTCTGCAATTTTAAATATTGCGCACAGTGGTAAATTCTCTTCTGACAGAACCATTCAGGAATATGTGGATGATATCTGGAAACTTGATAAGATTGAAGTGAATACGGAAGGCTGCTAATCGCTTGGATGGCAGTGGCAGAAAAGGCGGGAAACCCGATGGGGATCCCGCCTTTTTAGTCTGCAAATTTTCCATATGGAAGATAGATATACAATAGGAAAATAGAACTAAAAACAGATAGCGAATGATAAATATCCGCTATCTGTCTTCTTTCAGGAAAGAAATGTATGCAGTTCCTTCAGACGTGCATTAAAATCAGAAATCCCCAGATCATACAATTCCTGTTCCAACTTTTCATCGCGCGCGTAAGTACTCATCTTTAACTCTTTCGAAGGTGCAAAAATAAGCGCTTCCCCGGCGGTTTCGTGTTTTTTGACATCGGCAATATTCTGGCGGTACATCAGATGCCGGTTGTCGAGGGCTTTTATGGTCTGTGGATATTTGCGCAGGGCATGCCGGTAAATGTGCCGGAAGCCTTCCGGCTGCTTTACAAAACTGCGGGGTTTGCTTAAGATTACAACCACACGGTCACATCCCTTGGCAAACGCGCGCTCGATCGGAACGGAATCCGATAATCCACCATCAAAATACGTCTCGTTATGGAAAGAAATCGGACGGCACATAACGGGCAGGGCACAGCTTGCCATGATGGCACGGTAGTCATCCTGTTTCATATCATCTTTGGTAAAATACACCGGTTTTCCGGTTGCAGCATCGGTTGCAACAAGCTCGAACTCGGCCGGATTTTCCACGATGGCAGGATAATCGATCGGGTCAGCTCCATCGGAGTTGGTCAGTGTCTGATAAATATACTGAAGACCGAAAAACTGTCCGGTGCGCAGCAGATTTTTGACGCCCATATAACCAGGTTCGTTCAGATGGTCTACATAAAAACGAAGATTGCGCCCGCGTTGTCCGGCGAGATAGCTTGCTGTGTTTGCAGATCCGGCCGATACGCCGATGCAGTAATCAAATGTAATGTGTTCATCTAAAAAACGGTCGAGAATGCCTGCACTGTAGGCACATTTCATTCCGCCGCCTTCTACTACAAGTCCTGTCTTCATGTCTGAGATACTCCTTTTGCCTGAAATTAGCATTATTGTAGCACTTTTTTTCTTTTTGTCAAATTTTTAACAATATGTGTTTGTTTTTCCGCAACCGTTTCAGTAGTGCCGGGACATTTGAAAAAAAGTGATTGGCTGACAATTCCTTAGAATGGGACAGTCCGGAAGGCAGAGATATTGGATTTTTTGATATGAGATATGATTTGACGAATGGGGAGATTGAGGAAGGTATAGGATAATATTTAAAAATAATAATATCCTTTCGTGAAGAAAGTTTCATAAAAGCTAAGAAAGTTTTCAATAAAGTTGTGGAATTTGTTTCTCATGGAAGTTCATCTCCTTTCTGTTTACGCTGTCATTATAAAACACGAAAGGGGATATTACTTGCCAAAATAAAAAAATAATTGGACAAAAATTGCAAAAAGCAGAGATACCGCTTCTCTGCTTTTTGCAATTTTTCTTATATGTTTTTACGATATTCAGAAGGTGACAGTCCTTTTGCCTTTTGAAAAATGCGGCTGAAATACAGTGGATTATCATATCCGACAATTTGTGCGATCTCATTGATATTGTATTGTGTATTTTGAAGCAGTGCTTCGGCATTATATATTCTTTTTTGCAGAATGAATTGCTTTGGCGTGATTCCGGCATATAATCTGAAATTACGGATAAACCAACTGGCACTGACATGATTTTGTTCGGCATAGTCATCAATGCTGATTGGTTCATTGTAATGCTCACTGAAATAAGAAATTGCTTTGTCTATTTCCTCAGCAGCATGGGAGTTCACTGTGTTGACAGAAAATTTAAAGTGGCGTTGTAGTTTTATAAAAATTTGTCTTAAATACATTTCAAGCATTTCAGAATAGCTATCCTGACACATTTGTAATTCTTTTATCATGGCACGGAAAAGATACTGATATTCCGAACCGGAACCACAGTGGAACACCCTTTTATCATTTGTCAATCCATAGGAACGGAGCAGATTGGTGACATTGTTTCCTGTAAAATGAACCCAGTAAACCTCCGTCTGGTCTTTGGCATAGTATTCATATTTCTGGGGTTCTCTTGGGCGGTATAAAACCATATGACCAGCATGAACAATCGTTTCTTCCTCATCGTTGTCAAAATGAAAATGAGCTTTCCCGGCAGCAATAAAGATCAACTGAAAATCAACTCTGCCACGTGGTCTCCAGGTGGGAAGTTTAGGGTGCGTGTATAACTTGTAAGTCCCACACATGGTTACAACAAGTGGCTTGGATTTATCTTTTCTGTCAATTGTTGAGTTATTCAGATATGCATTATTGGTATACATTTGAGACCCCCATATGATAATTGAAAATGTTCATGAAATAATAATCTGAAATACATAAATTTCTGTTTGGCTCATGATGCAATTTTATCATTTTATGCATGTCTTGTCTATTTGGATTTTAAACGTTTGAAATGATGGTATTTTTTGTATAAATTAACGTGCTGGAAAATGAAAGTCAATAAAAGTACATGTCAAAAATAACAAAAGAAAGGAATAAAGAAAATGGTTTTTGTTAATTATACTGTTTTGTGCATGTTTTGTGTAATTTATGATATGGTTTTTTGACATCAGTTTTTATATACTATCTATAACAAAGTTGTGGGAACAAAAATAAGGATCATCGAAAGGAGCAGTTTCACATGGAAGAAAAGAAATACCTGAAATGGTATAACAAGGTGGGGTATGGAACCGGAGATCTGGCAGGAAATGTCGTGTATGCATTTCTTTCCTCGTTTGTAATGTTGTATCTGACAAATACGGTAGGGTTAAATCCGGGAGTTGTTGGAACATTGATCATGGTATCAAAATTATTCGACGGTGTCAGTGATATGTTTTTTGGTACATTGATTGACAAAACAAAGAGCAGACTTGGAAAAGCAAGACCGTGGATGCTTTATGCATATATTGGCTGTGCAGTAACGCTTGTGGCGAACTTTGCAATACCGGAAAGTCTTGGAAAAACAGCACAGTATGCATGGTTTTTTCTTGCATATACTTTGCTGAATGCAGTATTTTTTACTGCAAACAATATTGCCTATGCATCACTGGTTACGTTTTGTACAAAAAATAGCAAAGAACGGGTAGAAATGGGATCGTTCCGTTTTATTTTTGCGTTTTTAACAAGTCTGATCATTCAATCTATCACCGTTCAGTTTGTAAGAATGGCAGGCGGTGGAGCTGCTGCATGGAGAACCGTAGCAATCATATACGCAGTAATCGGACTGATTGTAAACACAATTTCCGTATTCTCAATCAAAGAACTTCCGGAGGAAGAATTAAAGGCAGGCAGAGAACAGACAGAAGAAAAATATGGTTTGATTGAAGCCGCAAAACTTTTATTTTCCAATAAATATTATCTTATGATTTGTGTTACTTATATTTGTCAGCAGATCTATTCTGCTATGTTAAATATGGGTATTTACTATATGATTTATGTTTTGAAAAATGAAAATTTATATTCGGTCTTTTCCTGGGCAATTAATATCCCTGTCATCATTGCAATGTGTATTACACCTATGCTTGTGGAAAAGATGAAGGGATTATATCGAATGAATCTTGCAGGATACATTCTTTGAACAGCCGGTCGTGTCGGCGTTATTTTTGCAGGCTATATGGGAAGTGTTCCGCTGATGCTTGCTTTTACCGCAATCGCAGCACTTGGAATGGCACCATGGCAGGGAGATATGGGAGCTGTTGTGGCAAGCTGTTCAGAATACACATACCTGACAAAACATAAACACATTGATGGAACCATGTATTCCTGTACATCCTTTGGAACCAAAATCGGGGGTGGAATCGGAGTTGCCCTCTGCGGATGGCTGCTTGATGCAAGCGGATTTGTCAAGGAAGCGGCCGTGCAGCCTGCATCCTGCATGAATATGCTTCACATTATGTATTTATGGATTCCAATGATCCTGTCATTAGTCATTACATTTATTATGTCAGAAATGAATGTGGAAGCAGCGAACCGGCGACTTAGAGAACAGATGGAGGAGTGTTGACGTGGAATATAGTGGAATGAAAGAAATTGTATGGGGTGTATGGAAAGAGAGGGAAAATATGAACGCTGATATGAAATGGCTGGACAATCCGGAAGTGTTTAAGGTAAATCAATTGGAATCACATAGTGATCATTGTTATTATCTGGATTATTCAGACATGAAAAAAGAAAAAAATCCATTATTACAGTCATTAAATGGTCAATGGGAGTTTGCTTACAGCAAAAATGTGATGGAAAGACCTGTTGATTTTTATAAGGAAACATTTGATGCATCAGGATTTGATAAAATTATGGTTCCGGGACATATCGAACTGGCTGGATATGATAAAATCCGTTACATCAACACGATGTATCCGTGGGAAGGAAAAGAGTATCATAGAGGAGCCTACAGCATGGAGAGCACTGGGAAAGAAGCGGGGATGTTTTCAGAGGCAGAATATAATCCTGTAGGTTCTTATATTAAACGTTTTGACTTAAATGAAACGATGTGTGGAAAAAGAATTCACATCTGTTTTGAAGGTGTAGAAGAGGCGATGTATCTGTGGCTGAATGGTCAGTTTGTAGGGTATGCAGAGGACAGCTTCACACCATCTGAATTTGATCTGACACCATTTATCAGGGAAAAAGAAAATGTGTTGGCAGTTCAGGTTCACAAGATGAGCACGGCAGCATTTTTAGAGGATCAGGATTTTTTCCGTTTCTTTGGAATTTTCAGAAATGTCACTTTGAAAGCACTGCCTGATGCCCATATGGAGGATGTATGGTTTCAGCCGGTATTAAATCAGGATAATTCAAGTGGAAAAGTATCTGTGATAATGAAGGTAACTGCACCAGAAAAACAGAATGTGGATGCAAGGTTTGTCTTGACCGACAGAGAAGGAACAGTGATAACGGAGAAATGCTTGCAATTACAGGGAAGAGATGGAATATTTACAGGTACAATCCATACAGATGTGCAAAATATCAAACTGTGGGATAATCATAGTCCGTATCTTTATCATGCCTGTGTGGAATTAATAGAGGAAAATGGAGTGATGCTAGAAGTAGTTCCTTATGATATTGGCTTTAGAAGGTTAGAAGTAATTGATAAGGTGATTTATCTGAACGGAAAACGTCTGGTTATCACGGGAGTAAACCGTCATGAGTGGAATCCGAAAACCGGAAGATGCATTGGAATGCAAGAGATGACAGCAGACATTGATTGTATGCTTAGAAACAATATCAATGCAGTACGCACCTGCCACTATCCGGATCAGATTCCATGGTATTACTTGTGTGATAAAGCAGGTATTTATGTGATGGCAGAAACGAATCTGGAAAGCCATGGGACATTCCAGAAACTTGGTGCGATTGAACCGTCATGCAATGTACCGGGTTCCATTCCACAGTGGAGAGAGGTGGTACTTGACCGGGCAATAAGTAATTTTGAAACCTTTAAAAATCATACATCCGTTTTATTCTGGTCTCTTGGAAATGAATCCTATGCAGGTGATGATCTTGGAGCGATGAATACCTACTTCAAGGAAAAGAGGGATGGCAGATTGGTTCATTATGAAAGTTCCTTCTATAACAGAGCATATGAGGATACTATTTCGGATGTGGAAAGCAGAATGTACGCAAAGCCGAAAGAAGTGGAAGAATATTTAAACAATAATCCAAAGAAACCATATCTTTTGTGTGAGTTTATGCATGATATGGGAAATTCTATGGGTGGACTTGGTTCTTATATGAAACTGATCGATCAGTACGAAATGTATCACGGAGGATTTATATGGGACTTTATTGATCAGGCAATTTTGATAAGAGATCCAGTAACCGGAAAAGAAGTTTTACGTTATGGTGGCGATTTTGATGATAGACCGGCAGATTATGAATTTTCCGCAAATGGAATCGTATTTGCAGACCGTAAAGAAAAACCGGCAATGCAGGAAGTGAGGTATTACTATGGCTTATACAGATAAGAATAAACTAAGAGTTGTATATGGTGATTATGTGCTTGGCGTGCACGGAGAAGGGTTCGATTATATATTTTCCTATGCGCAGGGTGGTCTGGAATCTGTAGTAAAAAATGGATATGAATGGTTGTATCGCTGTCCGAAACCTACCTTTTGGAGAGCTTTGACAGATAATGACAGAGGAAGTAAGTTTCATATTAAAAGTGGAAGCTGGCTTGCAGCAGATATGTTTATTGACTGT
>ULSA01000807.1_pt1 | contig 13160 bp, 12 predicted proteins | sample 1955951 | NCBI WGS metagenome assembly ULSA01 (sample SAMEA4835697, study PRJEB28245) | human gut metagenome | biome: gut microbiome; material: fecal sample | place: Denmark | collected 2008 | reverse complement strand
CCGCCATAATAATCAGTGTAGTTTTCATTCGTATTCTCCTCAACCTTATTTTAAAACTTTTTTCTCTCTACCCTTTTCTTTTTTCCTCTATTTCACTGTTCTTACCTAATGATTTCGCCACTCGCCAGCTCTAAAAGCGTGTTGACTCACTTACGCCTGCTATTTCATGTATTCTTTATAGCCGACTTCCTGAAGCTTCTTATCCTTTGCTTCTACCTGCTCTTTTAAATTCTTAGAATATTCTTTTAATCGTGCTAATAATGCATCATCTGATGTTGCAAGAATCTTCGCTGCAAGAATTCCTGCATTTGCTCCACCATTGATTGCAACGGTTGCTACCGGAATACCGGTTGGCATCTGTACGATAGAATAAAGAGAATCTCTTCCGCCTAAGGATGTGGTATGCATCGGAATTCCGATTACCGGCATAGGGAAGATTGCTGCACACATTCCAGGAAGATGCGCCGCCATTCCTGCTCCTGCGATAATTACTTTAAATCCTTTGCTCTCTGCGCTCTTTGCATATTCAAAAAACACATCCGGCTCACGATGTGCGGAAATAATTGTCATCTCATACTCGATTCCAAGCTGTTCCAAAATATCTGCTGCTTTTGCCATTACAGGCATATCTGAATCACTGCCCATTACAATTCCTACTTTTGCCATTTTCTTTCTCCTTTTCTCATAGATACTTGCCCTTTTAGTATACACTGTTTTACGCCGGAAATGAAGTCTTATTTTCCAACGGCTCATTGAGTTTTTCTGTGCCCGGCACTACAAATCTGCCATCTCTTATAATATCCCCGGTACTGCCATCTGCCCGTTCGATATAAATGCAGTCTAATTCATCATACGGTATCGTAATATCCGTATGGCAGTTAAAGTATGCCTTACTTTCGTCTTCTTTCCGAAGAATTGAGATTTCATTGTCCCTTGCCACAATTTCTTTGCCATCCGGATTATAAACCGGCGTATCCTCTGCCTGGGAATAACAGGTATCTCCCACTGCAAAATGTGGACCTGTCTTCTCTGCAATCAGAATCGGCAATTTATCTGCAATATCAAAATCCTTTGCCATCCGGTATGCCGTGGTATTGGTTCCGATAGCGAACTCCCCTAACGGCAGCGTATCATGATGCATCAGTACGTTATCATAAATATATTTCCGGTTCTCTTCTTCACTGTCAAAATTACTGCAGCTGTAATCCACAACTTTTCCATCTTCAAACGTCATTTTCAGGTTCTCATAACGGAGTCCGTTGAGATAAACATAAGATACATGCAGCACGCCGTGGGTTCCGGTAAGCACCGGTGAAGTAAATACTTCTCCCACCGGAATATTGACATCTGCCACGCAGTTTTCAAAGATGGTCTCTTTCTGCGGATTCTTAAGGCGGTATAATTCCACGGTCATATCTGTTTCATTATCACCTTTCCCTCTGATATGTGCCCGGATGCCCTGGTCTAATACTTCAATTATTTTCGCCTGCATATCCCGGTACAGGGTATAATCCAGTGTATTTAATTCCACCGTCTTATCAAAGATTTCTTCAAAATTACTGCCAATCTGCGGAAGCGGATAAGCAATAATCGTAAAGCTTCTTTCCTCTCCCTTAATATACTGATTGGTAATCTGCCCGGCCTGTGACGCATAATAGACATTTAATTCATTCTGCTTATCACTGTAATGGCAGGCAGTTTTTTTATTTTCCGGCTCAAATAACGGTTCTCCGAACACCTCGATTACAGCCGGACCTGCGTAGCCTGCTGCAAGATTTTTCTTATCTTCATATACGGTCCGGAGTGTCTCTAATCGGCGTTCCACAAAGGCTTTGTCTAAATATACTGCTTTATCTGCTTTATGGTCATAATCAAACTGACGGTTCACAGAAGTTGCATAGCAGCCCCGCTTGGAGTTGCCGCGGTTACGGAAGGAAGAAAACGCCTCCCGGTAAATCGTCGGTTTTAATCCCATCTTCTCAAAATTTGCAATTGCTGCCCGCACCATACGTTCCATTCCGATGGCATACTCCACATTTACGGTAGATTTTATGGATAAGTCTTTTCCGGTAGTAACAAATCCAATCCGGTAGCCTTCCGTATAAGTATCCGCCATTGCCTGAATCTTCTCCTGCGGAAGCTGGTTCATATACTCTGCCATACGGATTTCATTTTCTCCGATAGGCTCTCCATAATAATAAAGGTATTTTAAATCCTGTAAATCAGAATCCATTACTATCCGGGTAAAGAAATCCCGGCTGGCATCTACCATTTCACAGACGCTGCGCTCGGTAAACAATTCACTGTAATCGTGGAAAAACCAGTAAATTGCCTGCTGCACTTCTTTCGGGGTTGTTCCCTCTTCGTCATTAAAACAGGTATAAACCTGGATAAACAATTCACAGAAGCAGGTATAGGCTTCCACATCGCCCTCATAAGCATAAGGAATCAGGCTCCGAAGCTCTGCATAGAGCATGCTAAGGAGTGTGCCGTATTCCTCGCCCAGGGTTTCACAGGCATAATCCGGGTTGGCATAGCTTTCTTTATAATGTTCCGGCAGAATGTCCTCATACAATGCTTCATTTATCTTCTGTAATGTTTCCCTGCTCTGGCTGCAGAAGCTGTCATTTAATACCTGCCGCAATACTTCTTCCGTTTTTACAATAAATGCTGCTGTTCCTTTAAAATAAGCACGGAACGGCTCACAAACCTCCGGTTCTGCCGCAAGTTCATGTATCCGCTCCGTCACCAAATCCAGTCGTTCTGTAATTGCTTCTCTTTCTTCTGCGTTTAAATTCTGATATTCCATACTTTCTATCCTTTATATTTCTAATTTTGCCTACAACAGAATACCGCCTGCATAGACAGCAATCCAGATAAGCAGTGAAAAAATTGACAAAAATGTAGCAGCATACGGAATGCTGCGAAATGAATTTTCCTCCTTCAGGCTTATGATTGCAAGAATCACTGCGGCTAATGCTGCAAAAAAGGCAAGGATTCCATAGCAGGCTATGTATATGCTTAAATTACCGGCACTTCTGAATGCAAGAACTACCATCACCACAAAACTGACCAGTGACAGTAGTGCCAGAACAAGTGCTGTAATTCCTCTTTTCGAAAATGTTTTTTCTGTAAATTTATATTTTCTGTATCCTCTTCGTCTTTTTCTCATGTTCTTTCTCCCGATACCATATTTGTACCGAAGTCTATTCTTTCTGCTCAAATTTGTGACACCGGATATGATTTGCCAGCAAAAATCCAACATATCCAATCGCCCCACCAATGGTATTTAAAATCAGATCATCTACGTCGAAGCTTCCTACCTTGGATACAAGCTGTACCAGTTCTACCAGCAGGCTGAAGTCGAAGCTTAAAAGCACTACCCGGTAGAACTTTCTCTGGTTATGTGCCAGTAATGGCAGAAGCATTCCATAAGGAATAAAAGCGACAATATTTCCCAGAAGGTTAAAGCAGACTGCTTTCGTGCCCAATGCCTTCCGGTAAATAATAAACCGCTTGATTTCTTTTAAGGGCATAAGATTATAATGGTAGCTTCTTTCGGAATAGGTTCTTCCCAGCATTTCTGAGAAGAACAGGAAATAGCAAAGCAGACCCAGATATATTACGAATAAAATCCATGCTCCGATACGAAGCAGTTTTCTCGTCTTCTGACTCAATTCCTTTTCCCCATTTCATTTTTGCTGTTTATTTTGCCCCATACTGCTCATAATATTTATCAATTGCTTCTTTCATCTTATCATCAATGATAAGCCTGCCCTGGCAAGGACGGTTGTATAAACACTCTACCACATCTGCCATGCTGACAATTGCATTTGCAGGGAAACCATATTTCTCCCGAATCTCATCCAATGCGCATTTGTCTGTCTCAAGGCCTTTTTCCATACGGTTTAAGGATACCATCAATCCAAGGATAGTTACGTCTCCCTGTGCCTGAATGATTGGGAATGTCTCCTGAATGGATTTTCCGGATGTCGTTACATCCTCAATAATAACAACACGGTCACCATCTTTGATTTTGCTTCCAAGCAAAATTCCGGTATCGCCATGGTCTTTTACTTCTTTACGGTTAGAACAGTAACGAATCTCTTTGCCATAAAGACGGCTGAATGCGATCGTTGTTGCAACAGAAAGCGGAATTCCCTTATATGCCGGTCCAAACAGCACATCAAAATCGGTACCATAGTGGTCGTGAATTGCTTTTGCATAATATTCTCCAAGGCGGGATAACTGTGAACCGGTTACATATGCACCTGCATTCATAAAGAATGGAGACTTTCTTCCACTCTTTAATGTGAAGTCACCAAATTTCAAAACCTCACTCTCCACCATAAATTCAATAAACTCTTTCTTATATGCTTCCATGTATGAAACCTCCTGAATATGTCAACAGTGAAATATCACTTTTTTCTTTTACCTAATTTCTTATGCTACCATACTTCCCTGAAAACCTCAATGCATTTTTCTTAATGGCGCCGGTCTATACCGGCATTATTATAATAAGCTGCTTTTTCCTGATACATTCTGCGTTCAGCTTCCATCAGCAAGAGGTCAAATCTACGCTCCCAGCTTTCCTGCCATACTGATCCGACTGCCATTACTACATCTTTTTTCTTCATGCCAGCCTTCATACGTTCTATCCGCTGCTTCAGTTCCTCTTCTCCGATACCTGCACACAGTGCCAGAAGTTCATCCCCTCCAATACGGAACAGTCCATAGTCTGAAAATTCCTCACGGAGTAATTCGCCGGCACGCAGAATGAGCTGGTCACCTGCCTGATGACCTAAAGTATCATTTACCCTTTTCAGTCCTGTAATATCGCAATACACCACACCAAAGCCTGAAGTACCTGATGCATCTGTAACATACTGTTCCATGGCAAACCGGTTTCCAAGTTTCGTAAGCTGGTCACTATAGCTCATCCGTTCCAATTCCCGCACCAGATTACGCCTTCTGATGCTGGAGACAATAAAATATCCCATAATCTGAAGCATATTAGAAGTATAATCCAACATTTTTTCGGGAGGATTATCAACTCCATAAAAACCGATGATTTTCTGCCCTTCATACAGTGGAACTACTACCAGCGTTGAAATATTCTGTTGTTTCAGATTCTCATACTGCAGTGGATCACTCTCACGTATATTTTCCAGATTACCAATGATAATATTTTTGCCTTCCCTAAAATTGTGGTACCAGTTCTCGCATACTTCAGCCGGAACATTCTGCAAATTATCTTTCTCAGGCCTGATACCATTCGCTACCCATTCATAGGTGTTATCGTCATTTCCCAATAAGTTTTTTTCAAAAATATAGGTACGTTCTCCATTCAATGCCTTTCCAAGATATTCCAGAATAATTTCCAGCGACTGTTCTGACGTAGGGGCATTTAACGAAATTCTTATGCCCTCATTTATAATAGCCTCCATATTTTCATAGTTTTGAATCAGACTTCCCTGTTTTTCTTCGTTGCTGACATCCAGTGCAATTTCTACCCGGTAACGTCGACCATCCTGTTCCAGCATAGTATCCTTCAACAACAGATGTTTGCCAAGAACCAGATTATAATACTTCCATTCTTTAAACTCACCTTCTACCAGTTCCTGATTATTGCACATACTACAAGGGGCGGCATTATGCTGCATCACCTCATAACATTTCTTTCCTTTTATTTCCTCCTGGGTCTGAAATCCAAAGTTTTCCCGTGTTTTCCGGTTCATATACACAAGCTCATATGTATCAACATCTGAGACATATACAAGTTCATCAAGATTTTCAAAGAAATTCCAAATCTTTTCCACTGTTTCTATCCTTTCCGGCAATTACATTACTTACATTTTATCCCTGGATATCATTTTATCTCTCCGGCAGCACCAAAAACAGTCCCATTAATCAGTGACTGCACCAATCAGTTCATTGATATCTTCAACTCCATTATTTTCCATATAATCCTGTATACCATTGATAATATCAATCGTTGCGGTAGGATTAGTAAAGTTTGCAGTTCCCACAGATACTGCGGTTGCTCCTGCCAGTATCAGTTCCAATGCATCTTCAGTGCTCTGTACACCTCCCATTCCGATAATCGGAATATTCACTGCCTGGGCTGCCTGATATACCATACGCACTGCAATTGGATGCACTGCCGGTCCGGACATCCCACCAGTTCTGTTTGCCAAAGCAAATTTTCTGCGGTTTACATCAATCTTCATTCCAGTCAGTGTATTAATCAGGGAAATTACATCTGCTCCGCCTGCTTCTGCCGCTTTTGCCATCTCTGTAATATCCGTTACATTCGGGCTCAATTTCATAATAACCGGCTGTCTTGCATATTTTTTCACTTCTTTTGTAATTTCTTCTACAGAAGCAGCATTCTGTCCAAAGGCAATACCGCCTTCTTTGACATTTGGGCAGGAAATATTGATTTCCAGCATATCTACCGGCTGTTCGGCCAGTCTTTCCACAACTTCTATATAATCGGAGGCTGTTTTTCCACAAACATTTACAATAATGCGTGTGTCATAGTGGGTAAGAAATGGAATATCACGCTGTACAAATACATCAATACCAGGATTCTGTAAACCGATAGCATTTAACATTCCACCGTACACTTCTGCCACACGAGGGGTCGGATTCCCCGGCCATGGTACATTGGCAACACCTTTCGTCACTACTGCACCCAGTTTATTCAAATCTACAAATTCACTGTATTCCTGACCGGAGCCAAAGGTTCCGGATGCTGTCATAATCGGGTTCTTCAATAATACTCCTGCCAGATTTACTCTTGTATTCATTAAAGTTCCACCTCCTCAGCCCGGAAAACCGGTCCTTCTTTACATACACGTTTGTTATTGACATTGGAATGTTCATCCTTGTCCTTAGACTGGCACACGCAGGCTAAACAGGCTCCGATTCCACAAGCCATACGTTCTTCCATGGAAATCCAGCACTCAATCTGTTTCTCTTTTGCATATTCCTTAATAGCTGCCAGCATCGGCTTTGGCCCGCAGGCATAGATAATATCTGCTGTCAGCCCATTTTCACGGATGGCATCCAATACATTTCCTTCTGTCCCGGCACTTCCGTCCTCAGTTGCCACATAGACTTCTCCTTCTTCACGAAATTCATCCATCAGGAAAAGCTCATCCCGGAAACCAAGTACCATCTGCTTTTCACAGTCCAATTCTTTTGCCAGCTCTAACATTGGCGGAATACCAATTCCACCACCAATTAAGAACGCTTTCTTTTCTTTCTTCGGAAATCCATTTCCCAGCGGTCCTGTTATATTAAGAATTCCGCCGGTATGCATACCGGAAAACTCTTCTGTTCCCTTTCCAACTTTACGGTATACCAGACGGATGGCATTATCCTTTTTATCAATTTCACAGATACTGATTGGTCTTGGAAGCAGCCTGCTTCCTTCATTACAATATACAGATACAAACTGACCTGCTTTTGCATGCGCTGCAATCTCTTCCGTACGCAGCCACATACTGTAAATGTCATCCGCAATTTCTTCCTGGCGGATAATAATCGCCTGTTCTTTAAACTTCTCTGCCATCTTCTTCTCCTATCTTGCCTGTAAAGCTCCATCGATATCTTTTATCATTGCCTCTACTGCTGCTCTGGATGCATCTGCAAAATGTTCTGCTCCAAAAGATGCATAAGCCTCCTGCTTATATGCTGCAATGATTCCACGGGATGAATTGACAATTGCACCCAGTCCGTTTTCGTCGAAGTAATGTACTAAGTCCGCTCCTTTTCCACCCTGGGCACCGTATCCCGGAACCAGGATAAAGCTCTTTGGCATTACTTTACGAAGGACTTTTCCTATCTCCGGATAGGTTGCTCCTACTACTGCTCCCACATAGCTGTAGTTATCTCCCATGACTTCTTCGCCCCACTGTGCTACCTTTTCACCGACATATTCATACAGTGGTCTGCCATCAATTAATCTGTCCTGGAATTCTCCACTGGATGGATTGCTGGTCTTAACTAAAATGAAGATACCTTTTTTCTCTTCTTTACATACTTCCAGGAAAGGCTTGATTCCGTCTGAACCAAGATATGGATTAACGGTTGCAAAGTCTTCATCAAAAGCAGAAAGCTTCTTACTTCCCACCTGGACTTTACCAAGATGTCCCACTGCATAAGCTGCGGATGTAGAACCGATATCGCCACGTTTTACATCTCCGATTACCACAAGGTCTTTGGAGTGGCAGTAATCTACTGTCTTCTGATATGCTTTCACACCCTCTGTTCCAAACTGCTCATACATGGCAATCTGTGGTTTTACAGCAGGAATCAGATCATAAGTGGCATCTACAATTGCTTTGTTAAACTGCCAGATTGCTTCTGCTGCACCCTCTAAAGTCTCACCACGCTCCTTAAATGCTGCTGCCTTAATATGTTCCGGAACATAATCTAACATCGGATCTAAGCCGACAACGATTGGTGCATGGGTTTTCTCGATTTTTTTAATTAATTTGTTAATCATATCTTTAAGCCTTTCTTTTTCTTATTCTTCTGCTGCATCATATACAATTTTGCCGTCACAGATAGTCATCATTACTTTACCGGTTACTTTTCTGCCGTGGAATGGTGTATTCTTTGCTTTCGACCAGAACTTGTTCTTATCAATGGCATAAGTGCATTCCGGATCAAAAAGCATGACATCTGCCATTCTTCCCTCTTCCAAAGTTCCTTTCTTCAAATGAAGAATCTGTGCCGGGTTATAGCTCATCTTCTCTACCATCTGCATCGGTGTTAAGTATCCACCCAGCACGAGTTCTGTATAAGTCAGTGCTGCTGCAGTTTCCATTCCAACGATTCCGAATGGTGCCTTTACCATGCTGCTATTTTTTTCATCTGCTGTATGCGGTGCATGGTCTGTAGAAATGACTTCCATGGTTCCGTCGGAAAGTCCCTTTTTCAATGCCTCCACATCATCTTTCCGGCGGAGTGGCGGATTCATCTTATAATTAGTATCTCCCTCTACCATATCATCTGATGTCAGTGTAAAATGATGCGGACATACCTCTGCGGATACCGGAATATGCTCTAACTTGGCATATTTTACCATGATTACACTGTTCTTTGTGGAGCAGTGGCAAAGATGCAGGTGTGCACCAGTATCTTTGGATAACAGGATATTTCTTGCAATCATGATATCTTCTACGGAATTGGTAATTCCAGCCAGTCCCCACCGTTTTGCATTCTCATCCTCGTTGACCACGCCGGAGCCAACCAGATTCTTATCTTCGCAATGTGACAGTACCGGAATGTTACAGTCTCTTGCTACCAGCATGGCATCTCTTGCAAGAAGTGAATTCATGACTGATTTGCCATCTTCACTGATTGCAGGGCTTCCTGCCTCCACCATCTCTTTGATGTCAGCTAATTCCTCTCCCTGCTGTCCTTTTGTTACAGCACCAACCTGTAATACATGCACCAGTCCGACACTTTCTGCCTTATGATGTACATAACGTACCACATCAGCATTATCTACCACCGGCTTGGTATTTGGCATTGCAAGTACCGTGGTATATCCGCCTCTTGCTGCGGAACGGGTTTCTGTTTCAACATCACCCTTATGAGTAAATCCTGGATCCCGCAAATGCACATGCATATCAACGAGTCCCGGCATTACATACAGTCCTTTGGCATCGATAGTCTTCTCTGCCTTTTTCTTGATATTTTTTCCTCTTTTGGTAATGACTCCATCTTCTATGAAAAGGTCCATTACATCATCTGTTTTCGTAGCCGGATCTAAAATGCGGCCACCTTTTATTAAGATTGTCATGTGGAATACCTCCTGTTGCTCCTATTTTAGCATACAAGCAGTTCTGGGGCAATCTGCTCATGCATGTATTTTCTCAAATAGCTCCGGAGGTACATATGCTTCTATACGGATTCCCTCCGGCAGATATTCTTCTGCTATTAATTCTCCTGTTTCTCTTATCTGCTGCAGCAATCCACCCTTGTCATATGGCAGCACTGTCTCAAGATATCGTTTGTTCTCCCGTAGTATCCGGGCGAGGCAGTCTTTCAGTTCTTCTAGTCCATCACCTCTTGCTGCAGATACCCGTAAAGTAATATCTGCCCTGCCATCCCGCAATGGTTCCCGGTCTGTAATAGCATCCTGCTTATTAAACAATGTCAATATCTTTTTATCTGTAACCTCTAACTGGTGCAATGTCTCATATACAATATGCATCTGCTTGGCAGCCTGTGGATTGGATGCATCCACCACATGAATGATAAAATCTGCATACTTAGCTTCCTCTAAAGTACTACGGAAGGCATCAATCAGATGATGCGGCAGGTTTCGGATAAACCCTACCGTATCCGTAAGCAAAAGCTTCTGGCTTCCCGGAAGTTCTAACATTCTGGTAGTCGGGTCTAAGGTTGCAAAAAGTTTATCCTCTGCAAGAATTCCAGCTCCGGTCAGAGCATTTAAAAGGGTTGATTTACCGGCATTGGTATACCCTACAATTGCTGCCACCGGAACATGATTCCGCTGTCTTGCCACACGATTCACTTCCCGGTGCCGTTTCACTTCCTCTAACTCCCGTTTGAGCTGGCTGATTCTTGATGCAATCAGACGACGGTCTACCTCTAACTTTTTCTCTCCCGGACCTCTCGTTCCAATTCCTCCTCCCAGCCTTGACATACTCTTTCCTATGCCGGAAAGACGACTCATGCGGTAACGAAGCTGTGCCAGTTCCACCTGTATCTTTCCTTCACTGGTAGATGCTCTGGCAGCAAAAATATCAAGGATAATTAAGGTTCTGTCCATCACTTTTACGTTCAGGGTATCTGAAAGATTCCGAAGCTGTGCCGGGCTTAGTTCGTCATCGCAGACAATTCCTGTTGCATTGGTCCATGCAATTTCATCCAGCAGCTCTTCTACTTTTCCGCTACCAATATAAAGCCCCGGATGTATTGTCTGACGGTTCTGGATTACCCTGCCCACCGTTACTGCTCCGGCAGTCTTCACCAGCTCCTCCAATTCATCCAGGGAGTCTTCTGTATCATCGCCATCCTGGCTGCTTACGCCAACCAGGATGACTCTTTCTTCCATTTCATTGTTTTCAAAAAATTCAGGCATAAAATATCCTTTTCTTACTTTCTGTTTATGCAAACACACTCTGTCCGTTCTGGGATAATCCTGCAGAAATATTTAAAATTGCAGCAAAATCATTCTGTAATTCATTTGAGCATTTCTCTGCTTCCAGATAAATTTCTTCTGCTTTTTCCGCGTTCTCATCAAACAGTGCCTGCTGCACTTCTTTTCCATATCCATGGAATCTTCTGTGTTTCTCTGCCAGTGCATTCCAGACCGGTGCAATTGCCGGATTTTCCGGATGCATGGAATAGTAAAAATGACCAAAGCCACATTTTGTATCATCAAATTGTAACGTAAGGACATTCTTCTCAGTTACCATGGTATGTAAAGTCTCAAGCCATGCCCTATGTGCTTCCATTGCTTTTTGTACATAAGCATCAAAAACTGCATTATCCATACGGTAAAATGCATCACGGCTCATTTCTCCTATAACCTTCGCCACATTATCCATACCCGTTTCAACCTGGGTTAATGGTTCTACCGAACCTTTTAAATTTCCATTTATAACGGTCAGCAATTCTGCATCATTGCTGAGATTACTGCACTGGTCTTCAATACAGGACACCTGGGTTTCCAGCACATTCATGGAGCTGCTGATTTCTTCACTGATACCAGCAAGGGAACCAATCGATTCGCTGATGGTTCCAACATTTTTCTTGTTCTCGTCATTAATATTCCATACAGCATTAATCTTCTGATCAATATTGTCAAGAGATGTAATTGCAACATCCACACTCTTAGAACTCTTCTCAGAAGCATCACGGATTCCTTCTACGAATTCACCCATATTTCCAGTTAACTGTTTGGTTCCCTCTGCCAGCTGACGGATTTCTTCCGCTACAACGGCAAATCCCTTTCCTGCTTCTCCTGCTCTTGCTGCCTCGATTGATGCGTTCAATGCCAGCAGGTTGGTCTGTTCGGAAATTGCATTGATACCTTCAATGACTTCATTCATATGATTGATAACATCCATCAATGCATCCATATTCTTCTTCATTTCTGTGGATTCTGAGATTGCATCTTTGGATAAATCCCGAATAGCTGTCAGTTCTTCCTGGCCATTCTCTATCTTCTTATAAATATCAGTAGTTTTCTCTGATACATCAACAATTGTATTGGTCAGACCCTCATGGGCATTTCTTACTTCCTCTGCAATACTGGATGTTTCTGCTGCTGCATCATGGATTGCCTTTGTTGCTGTATTGACATCCTCTGCTGTCGTTGTCATCTTTTCGGTATCATGTCCAACTTTCAGGCCTAAGGCACTCATTGTCATAACTGCCTGCATATCTTCCCCATATACCTGTGCAAGCTGACGTCTGCCAGCGCTCATGCGTTCATACATATTCTGCAGTTCCGGTGAACCTGCAGCATAATTCTCTTCTTTCATCTCACTAATTGACTGAACCAGATTTATAATTTTTTTATTCTTTCCCAATGCCATATATTTCCTCCAATCAATGCACTTTCTGTGCATTACGTTATACTACTAATTTTGTACTGAATCTTACCGATTGTCAACGACATTTTGTGATATTTTTCCAAAAAATTCAACTTTTTTTGCAATTTCTTTATGCAGAAAATATTTTCAAAAACATTACCAATGCCTGATAATCTCTCATATCTGCCAGTTCTCTTGCAGAATGCATGGCAAGCATCGGAATTCCAATATCCGCTCCCTGCATCGGCAGATAGGAAACCACAATCGGTCCAAGGGTCTGTCCACCCGGCATGCCGGAACGGTTTACCTGCACCTGATATGGAATATCTGTCTTTTTACAAAGCTGCATCACCACCGCTGTTGCCTCACTGTCAGAAAGATACCGCTGGCTGGCAGAAGTCTTTACGGTAATTCCTTTTCCCAATATCACATCATTCGTAATATCTGATTTATTTGTGTAATTCGGGTGTACGGCATGAGCTCCGTCTATAGACAAGAGAAAGCCTCCCCGGAGCATATCATTTACCTCTGTTTCTGCCATTCCAAAGGCTGCACCAATTTTCATTATGATAT
>ULSA01052101.1_pt1 | contig 13609 bp, 10 predicted proteins | sample 1955951 | NCBI WGS metagenome assembly ULSA01 (sample SAMEA4835697, study PRJEB28245) | human gut metagenome | biome: gut microbiome; material: fecal sample | place: Denmark | collected 2008 | reverse complement strand
CAGCCAGCCCCTTTGGAGACGTTTATGAGGCTGATGGAAGTATCAAGGTTAGACCTTGGGATGACAACCGTATTGCCAACCCATTACTGAACCGTTCAGTGGACGAAAAATACTACAGAACGCAGACATTTAATTCAAGCGTTTATGGTAAGTTAACTCTTCCTTTTGGATTTACCTGGCAGACAACTTTCAATGTGCGTTACGGCTGGAGAAAGGATTACTATTTTGATTCTGATATCAAGCCGGGTGTAGTAGCAGGTGGTAAAGCAAAACGTGTGGACTATTCAGACTATGAATGGAGCATTGATAACATGTTGAAATGGAACCGTACATTTGCTAATATACATAATTTCGACTTCACTTTTGTATATACTGCTGAAAAATATCAGAACTGGCAAAGTACGGGAAACAATGAAGGTTTCCAGCCGAATGGTGCACTGAGTTATCATGGTATCCAGGCCGGTATAACTCCTACTGTCAGTGCAAATGACGAAATGCAGACTGGTAATGGTTTGTTGTGGCGCTTGAATTACTCTTTGATGGACCGTTATTTGCTGACAGGTTCTGTACGTCGTGACGGTTTCTCAGCTTTCGGACAGAATAATCCTTTCGGTGTATTTTCTACAGTTGCTGCCGGATGGCGTATATCAGAAGAGAAGTTCTTGAAGGATGTTGAATGGATTAACAACCTGAAGTTGCGTCTTTCCTGGGGACAAACCGGTAACCGTGACATCGGCCGTTATGCTGCTTTCTCAAGATTAACTATTACCAACGTTATTCAGGATGGGGTAAACTATAAAGGTGTATATCCTTCAAGTTTGGCTAACAGAGACTTGAAATGGGAAACTACTACCGGGTTCAACTTCGGTGTTGACTTTGGATTGTTCAAAAACAGACTGAGCGGTTCTGTAGAACTTTATAAGAATAAGACGAATGACTTGTTGATGGACCGTGCTATGCCTGAAATCTCAGGATATGGTAAGATCGCTTCTAACCTGGGAGAAATTGCTAACCAGGGGGCTGAGTTAACTTTGTCAAGTGTAAATATCAATACTTCTAATGTACGTTGGAATACCACCTTCACTTATTCTACTAATAAGAATGAAATCAAACACCTGTACGGTGATATGATTGATGTGCTGGATGCCGATGGTAATGTTATCGGTCAGCGTGAAGACGATGATGTACAGAACGGTTGGTATATCGGACATGCTATTGATGAAATCTATGATTATAAGTGGATTGGCGTATGGCAACTGGGTGAAGAATTGGAAGCTGCAAAATATGGTAAGCAACCGGGTGACCCGAGACTACTGGATGTTAATAACGATGGTAAGATCAATGATGACGATAAACTCTGGTTGGGTACAAAAACTCCGAAGCATCGTATGACGTTGAGCAGTGACCTGAATTTGTTCAAATGCATCAATTTCTCTTTTGTACTGCGTGGAGAATTCGGTTGGATGGATATTGATAACCTGCCGAGAAACGAAACTAACCGTTACTACAATACTTCAAACTCTGTTTGGACCGAGTATTGGACACCATGGAATCCGAATAGCAAATATGCCCGTTTGGGTGCAAACATCGATAGCCCGGGCGTGAACATTTACGAAAAGAGAAACTACGTAAGAATGCAGAATATGGCATTGTCTTATACATTCCCGAAGAAGTTGATCAACAAGTTTATGATTGATAATCTAAGATTCAGTATTAATGTGGATAACGCATTCGTTATTTCTAAATGGAGAACTTCTGATCCTTTGACTAAGGCCATTACTCCACGCATCTGGACATTTGGTGTAGACATTACCTTATAATCTGATAGAACGATAATTAAATAAAGATATTCAAATGAAAACAAAGAAATATATACTAAAAGGTCTGGCAACTTGCCTGATAGCTGCCAGTCTTTCTGCTTGTGTTGATCTTGAACCGAAGGCGATGTCGTTCCTGACACCGGAGAACACTTTTGTTGATAAAGCAGGTTTGGAAACCATGCTTCGCCTCTGCCGTAAACAGATGAATTTTGAATGGTTTGGAGACGCTTTCAACTCTGGAAACTGTGAAACCTATTCTGTATATGAATATGCTTGGTCTGACTTGGCTGTTATGGGAGGTCCTGAAACGAAGGAAATCCACAATATGGTGACTCAGTTGACCCCTACCACCAATATGTATCTGCACCTTCGTTACTGGGTTTTCGGCTGGAACGGTATCAAGTATGCCAATACGGTTATTACCCGTGCTCCTGAAGCTGACGGTATGGCTTCGGAAGAAGACAGAAACGCTTGTTTAGCAGAAGGATATTTCCATCGCGCTTATTGGTATTATCTGCTGACTAACCAATTTGGAGATGTACCTTGGATCGGAGAAGAAATTACCGGTGCAAAACTGGACTTTAATACCGTTTCCCGCAAAACTATCTTGGCGAATATCAAGAAAGATATGGAATATGCTGTACAATGGTTACCTAAAGAAGTAATCCGTGGTGCTGTGAGCAGAGCCGCAGGTGAACATTTACTGGCTAAGATATGTCTGGCTACCGGTGACTTCCAACAGGCGGTAGATGCAACAACTCGTTGCATCAATGATTACGGATTGCGTCTGATGACCGAGCGCTTCGGTATCAATATGGATGATAAGAGTAAGGACGTATACAACGACCTATTCCAGGAAGAGAATATCAGTATTGTTGAGAACAAAGAAGGCATTATGATCGGTCAGGAAATCTACGGTTTGGACGGATGTTCTTCTCCAAGTGGTTCAAAACGTAAGCGTAACTTCGTGCCGCAGTGGCATGCCGGAAGCAAAATGAAGACACCGGACGGAAAGAACGGAACGACTGATGCATCAGGCATTTATGATGGATACGAACAGTTGGAAGAGCTGGGTAGAGGTCTTGCCAAGATACGTCCTACCAACTATGCACAATATGAGTTGTGGAAGGATTGTGGAGATGATATGCGTCATAATTCCAATAACTGGTATGATAAGTCACGTATCAAATACAATCTGCCGGCTTCAAAGGGTGGTAGTGCCGCTTACTTCGGTCAACCGGTTAATCCTGCTTACTGTACCGATACCATGCGCTGTTATTTCTCTTTCCCGATTGTGAAGGTTCTGATTGATAAGGATGATCCGAATGCAGGAGGTAAAGTACCTGTAGGTGGTTTCACAGACCAGTATATCTTCCGCCTTGCCGAAACTTACTTGAATAGAGCTGAGGCTTACTGGTGGTTAGGCAAGAACGATCTGGCTACTGAGGATGTGAATACAATCCGTCGCCGTGTGAATGCACCGGAACTCTCATCCGTTACACTGGAAGATATCCTGGATGAAAGAGCCAGAGAATTGTTCTTGGAAGACCATCGTAAGACTGAGTTGACCCGTATTGCCTTCCTGAAAGCAGAAAAGGGTATAGATGGATATTCACTCAATAACTTTTCAGAGAAGAACTGGTATTATGACCGCATGATGGAGAAGAATAATTTCTTTGCAACAGAATATTATTATTCAACCAATGCATTTATCATGAAGCCGTATCACGTGTTGTGGCCCATTCCGCGTAATGCCATAGAATCCAACACTCAAGGCCGTATCAATCAGAACTATGGTTACGACGGTTATGAAGATAATATCCCGGTAGAAGAACTTGAACAAAGATATAAATAAGATAATATATGAGAAGTAAATATATATTGTTTGCCTTGGCTCTGACAGGAGCCTTGGCATCCTGCTCGGACGACGATAATAAGGGAACAGCAAACTATAAGAATCCTTATTCAAACCCATTGACTGATTACAGCGCAGCTGACCCTACAGTCTGGAAAGAGAATGACCATTCATTCTATGTATATGCCACCAATACATCTGTAATCCGTAAGTCGGAAGACTTGATTCACTGGACAGACGGAGGCAAGATGTTTGCAACAAAACCTACGTTTGTTACGGAATCGGGTGCAGCAGTCTGGGCACCGGATATCGAAAAGGTGGGTGATAAATATATCTTGTATTTTGCCATGTCTGCCATGGGCAAGCCTGCAACTGCCGGTATCGGTATTGCTTCGGCTGACTCTCCCGAAGGTCCTTTCACATTGGATATATCGGTAGACGGAAAAGGAAAGTTGTTCACTTCAAGTGAAATTGATGTAAGAAACTCCATCGACCCTTGCTACTTTGAAGACAATGGACAGAAATGGTTGGTTTGGGGTAGTTTCAACGGTTTGTATGCTGTGAAGCTGAATGAAGACGGTACGAGAGTATACCCTGACATTGCAACAGCCAAGAAAGAAAGAGTGCAGGTTGCGGGTACTGCTTTTGAAGCACCTTACATTCATAAACGTGGCGATTATTACTACATGTTTGCATCTGTCGGTTCATGCTGTAACTCTATGTTGAGTACTTATACTACGGTTGTTGGCCGTTCCACTTCTTTCTTAGGTCCGTATGTGAATAAGAACGGAGAATCAATGCTGGACAATAAATATGAAGTGCTGATCAGAGCCAATGATCGTTTTGTAGGACCGGGGCATAACTCGGAAATCGTAACGGACAGTGAGGGTAATGAATGGATGCTATATCATAGTTATGACAGACACACCCCGAGCAAAGGACGCTATTTGATGATTGACCGGATTGTTTGGGAGAATGATTGGCCGGTGATTGCCGGTAATAGTCCATCTACCGAGGCAGAAGCTCCGGTTTGTAAATAAGTAATAGTGAATATATGCAGAAAATATTGTTAATCGGAGCCTTTGTCGCCATAAGCTGTTTGCTTATGGCGCAAGGGCCCGTCAAAAACTATCAGAATCCGGTTGTAAATTATAGCCTGCCCGATCCCTCTGTTATCAAAGGGGAAGATGGTTATTATTACCTGTATGCCACCGAAGATATCCGAAACTTGCCTATCCATCGTTCAAAAGACTTGGTGGAGTGGGAGTATGTGGGTACTGCTTTTACCAAAGGCACTCGTCCGGATTTTGAACCTAAAGGAGGACTCTGGGCTCCTGATATCAATAAAATAGGTGATAAATACGTGCTTTATTATTCCATGTCTGTCTGGGGTGGCGAATGGACCTGTGGTATCGGATGTGCCACTGCCGATAAGCCCGAAGGTCCTTTTACAGATCATGGAAAGATGTTCCGCAGCGATGAAATCAATGTACAGAATTCCATTGATCCTTTCTATATAGAGGATGGAGGAAAGAAATATCTCTTTTGGGGTAGTTTCCGGGGAATTTACGGCATTGAACTGTCGGATGACGGACTTTCTGTTAGGAAAGGTGCCAAGCTCCGCCGGGTGGCAGGAACAGCCTATGAAGGAACATATATTCATAAAAAAGATGGTTATTATTATTTCTTTGCATCTATAGGAACTTGCTGTGAAGGATTGAAAAGTACTTATACTACGGTTGTAGGCCGTTCGAAGAAACTTTTTGGACCTTATGTGGATAAAAATGGTAAGAAGATGCTGGATAACCACCATGAAATACTGATTCACAAGAATGAGGCTTTTGTAGGTACCGGACATAACTCAGAGATTGTAACGGATAAGGCGGGTAATGACTGGGTGTTTTATCATGCAGTGAGTACCAAGAATCCCGGAGGCCGTGTGTTGATGCTAGATAAGGTTGATTGGAAAGACGGGTGGCCATCCGTGTCTGGCAATTCTCCGTCATCAGAATCCGAAAGACCTGTATTGTAAAATAGTAAAATGAAGATTGAATATGAGGTTAAAAAGATTGTTTTTAGGGATAATGCTTTCTGCGGGCATTGCAAATATTGGAGCGGCAAACTATACTCCTGAGAATGTTTCTGTATCTTTAAAAGTTCCGGGAAATGATGCCAAACACTATTCATTAACTCTCCGGAAAGTGCAGGATGGTGTGTACGATTGTCAGCCTTCCGAAAATCTGCCGCTGGTCATTACCCGTCAGGTTACGGAGAAAGATGGAAAACAACGCATCAATGTTGTCATCAAAGCCTTGGAGAATGTGTATTTCAATTATGGAGAGCAGATAAAAACCGGTTATAAGCATGATGACTGTCAGTTCTATATGCCCGGTTTCTGGTATCGTCGTAACCTGCGTTCGCCCAAAGAGGCGCCTTCATTCCATACTTCGGATAGTTGGTTGGTGCGCGAGGACCGTTTGAGCACTCCGCTTACAGCAGCTTTCAACTCTGCAAATGGTAAGTCAATGTCGGTTATCCGCATTGATAAGTTTGACAAGGAGGCGCTGGCCACTCACAAAGAAGGAGAGGTCATTGTGTCCGGAGAAACATCCATAGGCTATACCGGATTTGAAAATGTGGGAGGCATGACTGTGCTTTCTTACGGTTTTCCGTATCGGGAAGCTCCGAAAACTTATATTCGTAAATTGACTTTAGCTCCTTCTGTTGAGGCTTTTCAGTTGCTTCGCAAAGGAGACAGCATTACTCTGACCTGGGAGTTGGCGGAAATAGATGCCGCTGATTTTTCTGAGTGCGTGCAGCGCACTTGGGAGTATTGTTATGACACGAACCGTCCGCAGCCTGTCGATACACCTTATACGGTGGACAGAATGAAAGAAGTACTCAGTAATTTCTTTGTGGAAAGTTATGTGGACAATACGCCTACTCATTACTATTCCGGTGTGGAACTGAAAACGGCTACTTGCGATCATGTGGATGTTGCTGAAATCGGATTTGTGGGACGTACGTTGCTCAATGCTTTCAATGCACTGGAATATGGTGCGTTACAGAACCGCCAGGAATTGATGAATAGTGCCAACAGTGTTTTTGATACGTATCTTCAGAACGGTTTCTCTCCGGCAGGCTTTTTCAATGAGGTGGTACATTATAATCGTGGCTTTAAAGAATCCAAGCACAGTATCCGCCGCCAATCAGAGGGTGTGTATGCCGTGCTGAATTATCTGACTTACGAAAAGCAGCAGAAGCGCAAACATCCTGAGTGGGAGAAGCGTATCAAAGGAATTTTGGATAGCTTCCTGCGTTTGCAGAATGAGGATGGTAGCTTCCCACGTAAGTTTAAGGATGACTTCTCCATTGTAGATGGAACGGGTGGAAGCACCCCTTCAGCTACCTTGCCTTTGGTGATGGCTTACAAGTATTTCAAGGATAAACGTTATCTGGAGAGTGCGAAACGTACGGTGGGCTATTTGGAGAAAGAACTTATATCTAAGGCGGATTTCTTCTCTTCAACCCTGGATGCAAACTGTGAGGATAAAGAAGCTTCTCTGTATGCCGCTACTGCTACGTATTATCTGGCGCTGGTTACTAAAGGGGCGGAGCGTACGCATTATGCAGAATTGTCGAAGAAAGCAGCTTATTTTGCTTTATCCTGGTATTATACTTGGGACGTTCCTTTTGCCGAAGGACAGATGCTGGGTGATATTGGCCTGAAAACTCGTGGCTGGGGAAATGTATCGGTGGAGAATAACCACATAGATGTGTTTGTTTTTGAATTTGCCGATGTATTGAATTGGCTTTCGAAAGAATACGATGAACCTCGTTTCTCTGACTTTGCCCAAGTGATTTCTACCTCTATGCGTCAATTGTTACCGTACGAAGGACACATGTGTGGTGTGGCTAAAGTGGGCTTTTATCCCGAAGTTGTTCAGCACACCAACTGGGATTATGGTCGCAATGGAAAGGGATATTATAATAATATCTTTGCTCCGGGCTGGACAGTTGCTTCCCTGTGGGAACTCTTTTCTCCGGGACGTGCGGAGAAGTTCTTATTGAAATAAAAAGATGGATATAAAATACAACGTGCATGAGTCATAATCTCATGCACGTTGCATCTATATATCCTGCATATCCGATCTATATATCCTATACGTCCGATCTATATGTCCTGCGTGTCCCATCTATATATCCTGCGCATCCCATCTATAGATGCTCTAAACAGCTACTTTCTTTCGTTTCTTCATCGCATAGCCAGCGCTTTATTCTCTGCTGCCTCCATAATCTCCCGTTCTCCCGGTCCTTTATCATTAATACCGCAAAGATGCAGAATACCGTGGATAATAACCCGGTGTAACTCCGTTTCATAGTCACTGCCGAACTGCTCTGCATTTGTACGTACCGTGTCGAGGCTGATAAATAAATCTCCACTGAGGCGATTGCCCTCGCAATAATCAAAAGTGATGATATCCGTGTAGTAATCATGTTGCAGATACTGGCGGTTTACCTCAAGTATTTTCTCGTCAGAACAGAAAATATAGGCGATTTCACCGACTTTTTTCTTGTAAGTGGCAACAACGGCTTTAATCCATTCTGTGGTTTGGCTCTTTTTGATGGCGGGCATTTCTACACCGTCTGTCTGATAGGAAATCATATCAATTAATAATTAAAAGTTAAAAGAAAAACAGATAGCTGATGATGATGGCGGCAATGATACCTGCAAAGTCCGCTATCAGTCCGCAGGTGACGGCATTACGCGTTTTAGTAATACCCACGCTTCCGAAGTAAACAGCCAGGATATAGAAAGTGGTGTCCGAAGCACCGCGGGCTACGCAACTCATTCGTCCTACAAAAGAATCTGCACCATATTCCTTCATGGTATCAATCATCAATCCATTGGCACCGCTGCCACTCAACGATTTCATCAGTGCGGTTGGTAAGGCGCCTACAAAACTGGTATCTACGCCAAACAATCCCACTATGTAACCGATGCCGCTTACTAACATATCCATCGCACCGGAAGTGCGGAATACGGCAATACCCACCAGAAACGCTACCAGATATGGAATGATGCGCACGGCCGTGGTAAAGCCTTCTTTGGCACCTTCTACGAAGGCATCATATACATTGATTTTCTTCCATAATCCCCAGACAATGAACAAAAGAATGATACTGAACAGGATAACGTTGGCAATCAATGTGGAATATGTACCGATTTCTTCACGACCGAGTTGTATAAACAAGTAAATAAGTCCAGCAAAGAAAAGGCTGATGCAACCGATGAGGATAAGGATGGGCTTATTGATCAGATTGATGCGTTGAGCAATGCTGACAGCAATCACTCCTACAAGGGTGGAAACGGCTGATGTGATCAGTATGGGAATGAATATATCGGTAGGCTGTGCAGCGCCCATCTGAGCGCGATACATCATGATGCTGATAGGAATCAGGATCAGCCCGGAAGTATTGAGCACCAGAAACATGACCATCGGATTGGTTGCCGTATCCTTTTGAGGGTTCAGTTCTTGCAGCTCCTTCATAGCTTTCAATCCCATTGGTGTAGCGGCATTGTCCAGTCCCAACATATTGGCGGAGAGGTTCATAAAGATAGATCCCATGGCAGGGTGGCCTTTGGGGATTTCGGGGAAAAGACGGCAGAACACCGGACTCAGCCAGCGGGATAATGCGTTAATCATGCCGCTTTGCTCGCCGATCTTCATAATGCCCAGCCATAGAGAAAGGATACCCGTCAGGCCCAGCGATATTTCGAAGGCTGTTTTCGAGGAAGTGAATGTTGAATTGACAAGCTCCGTAAAGATTTCTGTGTTGCCCATAAACAGGAGCTTGATGAGTGCCACAATGAAAGCAATTACGAAGAATGCTACCCAAATGTAATTTAAAACCATAAAATAACGCGTTGATTTTCGTGCAAAAGTAGGAATATCTTTCTATTTAGCGTGATAAATGGAAAGATTATTGCATTTATTAGGGCAATAACACTATTTCGAATATGAAATTCTGGCTATCTTTGCTTTCTGATATTGCGACGGAATTAGAGGGAGAAGGAGTTAAAGAGGTTATTAACTCCGGACTCTCATAAAATAATTAACTGATATGAAAAACAAATGTATGTTAGTTGCAGCTTTGCTGTTGTTATCCGGTACAATCTCGGCCAAGGTTGTGTTGCCGCCGATGTTTTCGGATAACATGGTGTTGCAGCAACAGGCGGATGCCCCTATATGGGGTGAGGCAAAACCGATGAAAGCGGTAAAAGTAACCACTTCCTGGGATGGGAAGACGTATGAAACACTGGCTGATAAGGAAGGGCGATGGAAGCTTTCCGTTCGTACTCCTGAAGCGGGTGGCCCGTATGAGCTTACACTGACCGATGGTCAGAAACTGGTGTTGAAGAACGTAATGATTGGGGAGGTATGGATCTGTTCCGGACAATCCAATATGGAAATGCCGCTGAAAGGTTGGGGCAAGGTTCTGTATTATGAAAAAGAAATAGCCGCAGCCAATCATCCCAATATTCGTTTATTGCATGTGGAACATGTTACCAGTACGCAGCCGGAGACGGATATCAAAATCCGTGATAATGGCTGGCAGGTATGCTCACCCCTGACCGTTCCTGAATTCTCGGCTACCGCCTATTTCTTTGGTCGCGAAATCTCTGAAAAACAGAATGTACCCGTCGGGTTGATTCATACTTCCTGGGGAGGGACCAATGTAGAATCCTGGATAAGCGGGAAGGTGTTGCAAGAAATGCCGGACTTCAGTAAAGTAGTGGAAGATATTCGTGCAATGCCTGATAAAGCTACGATGAAAGCGGACTATTTGAAAGCTTTGGAAGCTTGGAACAATCGTGTTGATGAAGGTTTTGCTGCCGGGAAACCGGTACGGGCTGAGGTTTCTTTGGATGATAAGGCTTGGGGTAAGCTGAACTTCCCCGGAATGGTGGACCAGCAAGGGCTTGGTGATTTTGACGGACTGATCTGGCTTCGCCGCACTGTTGATATTCCTGCATCCTGGGCAGGTAAGAAAGTGCAGTTAGTTTTAGGGGCTATTGATGATAATGATATAACGTATTGGAATGGTCGGGAAGTGGGCCGTACCGATGGTTATTCTGTTCAACGCAATTACACCGTTCCGGGTAAGCTGGTGAAAGCAGGACCGCTTACATTGGCTATCCGTGTGACAGATACAGGTGGTGGTTGTGGTATGCCGGATGAACTTTATCTCCGTTCAGACAATGGAGAACAAATTAGTCTGGCCGGTGAATGGAAATATCAGATAGCGGCCGATACCCGGAAAGAGGGTATGTTTCCGAAGGATATGTCCGAGGACCCCAATCTGCCGACATCTTTATACAATGCTATGATCCATCCATTGGTGCCTTACAGTATATCCGTGGTGCTATCTGGTACCAGGGGGAAAACAATGCTTCCCGTGCCTATCAGTATCGTGAGCTTTTCCCGCTGGTTATCGAGAACTGGCGTAAGGACTGGGGACAGGATTTTCCTTTCTATTTTGTGCAGTTAGCCAACTTCATGCAAGTGTCTCCCAACCCCGTTGATTCTGACTGGGCGGAACTCCGCGAAGCACAAGCGCGCACATTGTCGGTAGCGAATACCGGAATGGCTGTAATCATCGATAAGGGCGATGCCAATGACATCCACCCAAAAGATAAACAGGCCGTTGGACATCGCTTGGCGTTGGTAGCCCGTGCTAATACGTATGGAGAACAAATACCTTATTCCGGTCCCGTTTATCGTTCCTATCAGGTGGACGGCGATAAGATTATCCTTTCTTTTGATCATACAGATGGTGGCTTAAAGAGTAGTGATGGGAAAGCATTGCAAGGCTTTGCCATTGCCGGTCGTGATCATAAATTCCATTGGGCGAAGGCAGAAATACAGGGTGATAAGATTGTGGTGAGTTCTCCCGAAGTACCGTATCCGGTTGCTGTGCGCTATGCATGGGCCAACAATCCGGTTTGTAACTTATATAATGGTGCCGGTCTCCCGGCTTCACCTTTCCGTACGGATGATTGGAAAGGGGTGACGCAGAAATAATCAGTGTGTTTGGTTGTATGACGGCTCCGCTTATTATCAATTGTAAATTATTGATAATAAGCGGAGTTCTTTTTGATGCCACTTGGCGATAGATACTGTGAAGACGAACGTTTGTTTACTTATTGGCTGTTGTTATTCTAAATAATGCTTATTATATGCAATAAAAAGGTAAAAATCATCAATTGGTCTGTCTTGTGAGATAGGGGGATGTTTTATTTCATAGATAAAATATATCTTTATCATCGTATAACATACAACAGACAAATAACTTATGCTGAAAAAAACGATTCTTGCCTGTGTTCTTTTGCATTTGGTTGTAGGAACTATTTCACCTCAAAAGATAGATTCTATCGATATTAAAAGCATGCGTGCTTACTATAAACAGTATTTTAATGATCCGACTGATCCCATTGTTCTGACAGCATCGGATACATTATTTGATATGGCAATCAGGTGCAATGATACGGTGATGGCTAAGATAGCTTTGGGAGCCAAGGTAGACTATTACTATTACGGACAGGGCGAGAACCGCACGGATAGCATCATAGCCGGAGTAAATCGCTTAAAACAATATGCCAGAAGTGTCGGTAACGCTGAACTTTACTACTGGGCATGGGCTGCGAGGTTGGTTAACTATTATATTATACAGGGAGAATATAACATTGCTCTTCTTGAAGCTGAAAAGATGTTGCAGGAGGCCAAAGGTGAGAAAAAGCAGGGAAGTATTGCTGAGTGTTATTATGCATTGGCCAATGTGTATACGGCTAAAGGTTTAGTAAAAAAATCTCAGGAGTTTATGCTTAAAGAGATTGATATTTTTGAGAATGCCAATGTCTTTAGATATAATATATCCTGCCAGTATAGTGATGCCGCAAAGATATACATTGATCTGGGCGAAGCAGAAAAAGCTCCCGAATTGCTTAAAAAGGCACTCAAAACTTCTAAGTCTACTTATCATGAAGTGACGGCCAAGCTGGTTTATGTATCACTCTATCTTGCGCAAGGAGATACGGCAGCTGCCCGCAAGGCATTGGAGGAGTGTAGACAAATGTATATGGAAGAACCTTCAATGAAACGTCATATACACTATTTGTATGATGTAGAGATTGATTATAACTGGAGGGTGGGCGACTATAATAAGGCTCTTAGTGTATTGGATGAACGGGAAACCGAATTGAGGAAGAAAAACAATCTGACAACTTTGATGGCATTGAGAAAAACAAAGGCGGATATTCTTTGGGATATGAACCGTAAAGAAGAAGCAGCCGGGCTGTACCGCGATTTCCTGTTGGAACAGAAGAAGGAGAAAGAAAGGAATGAAGAAATCACTACCAGTGAGTTTGCTACCATGTTGAACTTGCAACAGCTCAATGCTGAGAAGGTACGGTTGGAAAAGATTTCTCAGAAGAAACAACTGCAAAATACCCGGACTATTTTATTCTCTGTACTAGGTCTTTTATGTATCGTCGTTATCTTTTTGTGGCAACAGAGAAAACTCAATGCAAAGTTGCATCGGGCAAAAAATAAGCTGGATGAGCAGAATCGTACATTAATCAAAGCCGAGGAGGAACTGCGCAAAGCCAAGGAAGTTGCTGAACAGAGCAATTGGTTGAAAACAATGTTCATTCAGAATATGTCCCATGAAATCCGTACTCCGCTTAACTCCATTGTCGGGTTCTCCGGGGTATTGGTTGATATGCTTGATGAAAAGGAAGACATCGGGCAGTATGTTGCATTGATTGAGAGTAACAGCAAGTTATTGCTGAAGTTGGTAGGTGATATCCTTGATATTTCCATTCTCGACAGTGAAGTTGAAATCAAGCATAATGCTGTTGATGTCAATGCCT
>ULSA01036710.1_pt1 | contig 13614 bp, 13 predicted proteins | sample 1955951 | NCBI WGS metagenome assembly ULSA01 (sample SAMEA4835697, study PRJEB28245) | human gut metagenome | biome: gut microbiome; material: fecal sample | place: Denmark | collected 2008 | reverse complement strand
ATCCTCTCCGAGCCGGCCCGCCGCAACACCGCCCCCTGCATCTGCTGGGCCGCGCACCACATCGCCGCCCGCGACCCCAAGGCCGCCATCGTCACCATGCCCAGCGACCACCTCATCCTCCGCCAGCAGGCTTTCGAGGAGGCCATAGCCAGGGGCGTCGACTTCGTGCGCGACACTGGCGCCCTGCTCACCCTCGGCATCAGGCCCACAGGACCCAACACCGGATACGGATACATACAGCAGGGCAAGCCCGTCGAAGACTGGCCCGGCATCCTCAAAGTGAAATCCTTCACCGAGAAGCCCGACCTGCAGATGGCCGAGTTCTTCCTCCGCAGCGGCGAGTTCTACTGGAACGCCGGCATCTTCCTGTGGCGCGCCGACGCCATCCTCCGCGCCTTCGCCGAGCACGATCCCGAGACCGGCGCCGTCTTCTCCGAGGGCGACGGCGTATACGGCACTCCCGGCGAGATGAACTTCATCGGCCACGCATACCCCAGCGCACCCTCCAACTCCATCGACTACGCCATCATGGAGAAGGCCGACAACGTCTACGTCCAGACCGTGGACCTGGGCTGGAGCGACCTGGGCACCTGGCGCTCCCTGCACGAGATGAGCCCCCGCACCCGCGAGGGCAACGTAACCCAGAACTGCAAGGTCCTGACGCAGGACTGCGCCAACAGCGTCTTCGCCATCGCCGGCGACAAGATCGTCGTCGCCGCCGGACTCGACGGCTACATCGTGGCCGACAACGGCAACGCCCTGCTCATCTATCCCATCGACCAGGAGCAGAAAGTGAAACAGATAGTCAACGAAGTGGGCCTCCGCTTCGGCGAAAAATACATATAACAATGCCACTGACAGAAACAGCATTCCGCCTGCCCGGCCAGGTGTCCGAGTACCACGGCAAGGTGCGCGACGCCTACACCCTCTCCGACGGCCGCATCGTCATGGTCGCCACCGACCGCATCTCCGCCTTCGACGTCATCCTGCCCCGGGGCATCCCCTGCAAGGGACAGGTCCTCAACCAGATCGCCGCCTACTTCCTCGACGCCACAGCCGACATCATCCCCAACTGGAAGCAGGCCGTGCCCGACCCCATGGCCACCGTCGGCCTGCTCGCCCGGCCCCTCAAGCTCGAAGTCATAGTGCGCGGCTACCTGGCCGGATCCGCCTGGCGCGAGTACGCCGCCGGAGCACGCTCCATCTGCGGCGTGCCACTGCCCGAAGGCCTGCGCGAGAACCAGCAGCTCCCCCACCCCATCATAACCCCCACCACCAAGGCCGACGAGGGTCACGACCTCAACATCTCCGCCGACGAGATCATCCGCACCGGCCTCGCCACCGCCGAGCTCTGGAAGCAGATCGAGCAGGTGGCCCTGGCTCTCTTCGCCCGCGGACAGGAGATGGCCGCCAGGCGCGGACTCATCCTCGTCGACACCAAGTACGAGTTCGGCCTCGTCGACGGCCGCCTCATACTCATCGACGAGATCCACACCCCCGACTCCAGCCGCTACTTCTACGCCGACGGCTACCAGGAGCGCCTGGAGAAAGGAGAGCCCCAGCGACAGCTCAGCAAGGAGTTCGTGCGCCAGTGGCTGCTCGACCACGGCTTCTGTGGCAAGCCCGGCCAGCAGGTGCCCGAGATGACACCCGAGTACTGCCGCTCCGTGGCCGACCGATACATCGAGCTGTACGAGCACGTCACCGGCCTGGAATTCGTCCCCGCACCCGACCAGGACGACGCAGCCGCCAGGATAGAGAAGAACCTCACCGACTACCTGGAGCAGAAATAGCCGTGCCGGGAGTAGAAAAGCTCAATCCCTACAAGGCAGGAGCGAAGGCCCCGCAGGTCGAGGCGATGTTCGACCACATCGCCTCGGCCTACGACCGCATGAACTCGCTCATGACCCTGGGCATGCACGTGCGGTGGCGCACCCGCGCCCTGAACGAGCTGCGAAGGGCCGTGGGCGACACCGACGGCAGCCTCCTCGACGTCGCCACCGGCACCGGCGACGTCGCCATACACCTCCGCCGCCTCTTCCCACGCGCCTTCGTCACGGGCATCGACCTCAGCCAGGGCATGATGGACGTCGCCCGCAGCAAGGTAGCCCGCCTACAGCTCCAGGGCATGGACTTCAGGCAGGCCGACTGCCTGGCCCTCCCCTTCGCCGACGGCACCTTCGAGGCCGTCACCGTCGCCTACGGCGTCCGCAACTTCGCCGACCTCGAAAAAGGATACCGCGAGATGCTACGCGTGCTACGCCCCGGCGGACGCCTCTGCGTCATAGAGCTCTGCGAGCCCAAAAACCTCCCCATGCGCCTCGGCTACCGCCTCTACACACGCACCCTCGTGCCACTGATGGGCCGCGTCCTCAGCGGCGACCGATCCGCCTACTCATACCTCCCCCGCTCCGTGGCCGCCTGCCCGCAGCGCCACGACATGACAGCCATCATGCGACACGCCGGGTTCGCCGACGCCGCATACAAAGTCCTGCCGCCGTCGGCCATCGCCATCTACACCGCCAAAAAACCAGAATAATGCGCCAATACCAGGAAATGCTCCGCCACATCCTCGACCACGGCACCGTGCGCGAGGACCGCACCGGCACCGGCACAATCTCCGTGTTCGGCTACCAGAACCGCTACGACCTCAGCCGGGGCTTCCCCCTGCTCACCACCAAGAGGGTGCACCTGCGGAGCATCATCCACGAGCTGCTGTGGTTCCTGGCCGGCGACACCAACGTGCGCTACCTGCAGGAGCACGGCGTGCGCATCTGGAACGAATGGGCCGGCCCCGACGGCGACCTCGGCCACATCTACGGCTACCAGTGGCGCTCCTGGCCCACCCCCGACGGCGGGCACCTCGACCAGGTCTCCCAAGCCCTCGACCTCATCCGCAACCACCCCGAGTCGCGCCGCATCATCGTCTCGGCCTGGAACGCCGGCGAGATCGACCACATGAACCTGCCCCCCTGCCACGCCCTGTTCCAGTTCTACGTCAGCGACGGCCGCCTGAGCCTGCAGCTCTACCAACGCTCGGCCGACAGCTTCCTGGGCGTCCCCTTCAACATCGCCTCCTACGCCCTGCTGTGCATGATGATGGCGCAAGTGACGGGCCTGCGGCCCGGCGAGTTCGTGCACACCTTCGGCGACCTGCACCTGTATCGCAACCACGTCGAGCAGGCGCTCCTGCTGCTGTCGCGCACCCCGCGCCCCCTGCCCCGCATGCTCCTCAACCCCGCCGTGAGCGACCTCTTCGCCTTCCGCTACGAAGACTTCCGCCTCGAAGGCTACGACCCCTGGCCCGCAATCCGCGCCGAAGTCTCCGTGTGATTCACGATGCGTCCCGCACCGTCCGGTCCGAAAAGCCGGAAAACGCCGCGAAGGCACGAAAAATCACACTGACACCCGCGATTCCACCGAGAGAAACAGCGATTCCCCCGGTGGATTATCATCGTAGCTTGATATTGCGAATTTCTTTTTGCAGCCCGTCGAGGAAACGGGCTGCATGGGCGCCGTCCATCTGAGTGTGATGGAACTGGAAGGAGACGGTCAGCATTGTCTTGAACCAATACTTGCGGTAGCGGCCCCATATCAGGAACGGATTGTTATAGATGCCGCTGTACATACCGACCGCGCCGTCAATATCATATTGAGCCAATGCCGAGGTGCCTATCACCATGCTGTCGGTCATGTCGTGGTTTTCGCACGATTCCGCGACATGCCTGGTAAGCCGGAGGTATTCGTCGCTGAACGTTGCCAAGTCGTTTGAAAACGGCACATCGCACGAGCTCACCCCGCCATCCCGGTTCATCACTATAGTATTGACAGCAAGAGTGTCATATTGAATCAACCGGCCATTAACAGGCAACACGTAGAACTCCTTGACCTTGCTTGCGGCGCGACCTATGCACCAGCACATCAGCATGTTGAATCTCATTCCCTTGCGGGAGCTTACCTTTCGCAACCGTGTGACGTCAAGCGTCTTAAACAATGTCACCATCGGCATCGGCGCGTTAATCCACGCCTCGAATGCGAAGGCGCGGGTTGTCTCTTTGGGGTCAATCTCTCTCATTCTTTCTCTGTCAAAGTCAGGGCTGGCCAGCGAACCTGAAATGCCATTTCCATAATATTCTTTCGTCATAAGGCAGAAATGCTCGGTGCGTGTATCGCCGAGCGGAAAAATGACACCTTCGTTCGTATTATGATATCGAAAGCCGCATTTAGCGCATACTCACGCGAGTTCGGGATGAAAATTGCCTGTATTGATATAGTTGTATGGTTATCAGCTATATACATTCATTGTTGCGGTGGATAATATCATTTGCTCCACTGATATCTTATGGCATAATGGGCATTTTGCACAAGACGTTTCTTACGCTTATCCCACTTGCCGATTCTCAAAGTCCTCTCCATAATGCAAAATTAGTAGAATCCTAATAAATAAGCAAATGATCAAAGTGCATTGACTCAATTTAACAAAGTAGATTTCATCAAAATCGCCAATCAAAATCCATCAAAATCAGAAAATAGTTTGGCTGACTCGGATAAAATCACTAATTTCGCAGTCAGTTATGAAAGAGATGAAATACCTGAGTAGAATTGCCGACAAGACTCTTGATCTGAGGCTTGAAGCTTTTGGCGCTGTGCAGATTGCCGGACCTAAGTGGTGTGGCAAGACGACTACGGCTGAACGTCGGGCGGCAAGCGTCATAAAGATGCAGGATCCGGACAGACGAGAGGGCTATCTTGCTACTGCACGTACAAAGCCGTCGCTACTGCTTAAAGGCGACACGCCACGCCTCATTGATGAATGGCAGGTAGCTTCGGTTATATGGGATGCAGTACGTCATGCCGTAGATGAACGTAGAGAGAAAGGACAGTTTATTTTGACCGGATCTACCGTAATTGACGATGATGAGATAATGCATACCGGAACCGGTCGCATTTCCAAAATGGCAATGTATCCGATGAGTCTGTTCGAATCTCTTGAATCGAATGGCTCTATTTCACTGTGTCGTCTATTTGATGAACCTGATTATGATATTGACGGTGAAATGTCGCAACTCTCCATTGAGCAACTAATATTTGCCGCATGTCGTGGTGGATGGCCAGCCTCGCTTGATGAAATGAGCGCAAAAGCAAAATTGCTCATCGCAAAGGATTATGTTGATGAAATCTGCAATAAAGATATTTCAAGGGTGGACAAGACCCGTAGAAATCCAACATTGGCTCGACTGATTCTTCGTTCTTATGCCCGAAATATCTGTACTTTGGCAAAGAAAACTTCAATGGTTGCAGATATAGCGGAGGAGATGGAGGGGACATCTATGCCAACATTTGATGATTATGTTGGCGCGCTGGAAAAACTGTTTGTCATAGACGACATAGAGGCATGGTCGCCAGCAATTCGTTCAAAGACCGTTATACGTACTGGCAAGAAACGCTGTTTTGTTGACCCATCTATCGTTGTGGCATCGTTGGGAGCCTCCCCGGAAAGCCTTGAACTTGACCTCAATACATTCGGATTCATCTTTGAATGCCTTTGTTTTCGTGATCTTCGGGTTTATTCACAGGCATTAGGTGGTCGGTTGTCATATTATCACGATCGCTTTGGTTTAGAGGCTGACGCTGTTTTACACCTTGATGACGGAAGATACGCACTTATCGAATGTAAACTCGGCAGTCGAGAAATTGAGGACGGTGCAAAGCACCTTCTTGAAATCAAGCGTCTTGTTGCAGAAAAGAATAAAACGGAGATGCAGATCAAACTTCGAGACCCGGATTTGCTGGTTGTTCTCACAGGCGGAGAAATGGCATATACCCGCGAGGACGGAGTGAAGGTAATCCCGATTGGTTGTTTGAGGGATTAACATTAAACTGTTTTAATAACTTGTTGTTAGAACATGAGAATACATCATTATACCTCGATAGAGACTCTAGGACTCATTCTTAAAAACAGAACGATAAGATTTAATCGTTCAGATCAGGTAGATGATCCTGACGAGATTGAGCTTGAAATTAATGGTTATCCTTTCGCTAAATATCTTTTGTTATCATGTTGGACATTGGAGGAAGATGAAAGTATACCACAATGGGGGCTATATGCAGGCAAAGGTCATGGAGTAAGAATCACACTTGATTCTGACCATCTTTTCCAAAATTTCTTGTCTGAAACCCGAGTTGAGTCAAGAGATGAAATAATCAAGAAAGTATGGGAAAAACGGTTTACGCAGCCTGACGGTACTGAAATATTCGCGTACGGCTTCCACACTACGTCTGGAGAGAAGTCGTATGTGCCATACTATATTTTTCATGGGACTTTTAATCCGACCACATCAGGATTGGCAATACTTCCGCCTGTTCCCAATTATGAATTCCTAACCAAGGTTGACTACGTCAATTCCTTAGATAATGCGTATGCTGATTCTATAAATATCAAGAATACAGATGAACGACATTATTCGATGAACTTTACTACAAGGATAGGATATAAGAAGCGTAAGTCATGGAGTTTTCAAAAAGAAGCTAGATTTATATTGATGTTGATGCACACCATGCCTCAAAAATCTGGGCAGATTATTGTAGATATACCAGACTTTTCCTTTACAAAATACGGTTTCCCGCCCACTAGTCAAGATAGATCAGAACAACTGTTTTACTTTGATTTAAGTGTTGATAACGATGCTTTTGATTATTTAGAAGTGATTGCCGGACCAGAGACAAGCGATGAGGAAAAATCAAAAATAAAGGACATCATTCAAGCGTATGCACCAAATGCTAAATATTCCATTAGTAGCTGCAGAACAAGATTTAATCGATAGCATAAAGGTCGAGACACAAGCTAAAATACAAAAATCAATCGCTCCGACAGACCAATGAAAGTCTGACGGAGCGATTGATGTGGATGGTTACTTGAACGGAGGATGATAGTTCCGGTAGAGATAGGCTTCTATCTCGTGTTCGGCATAGAGAATCTTGCCTTCGAGAGAGTAGAAACCGAATAGTCCTTTCAGTCGATAGTTGGCGAGGGTGGATTTACTGACCGACAGGCGGTGTGATAGTTCTGAATCTGATAGAAATCTCAACCCGTTGAACATCGGTATTGACAGCTAGACAAGATCTTCAGCTGGAAAATCCAGAGCAGACTGACCCCGTGTATCAGCTTGTCCGCAATATTGCGAGAGTCTATCTTTCTCCAGCTGCCACCGACTGGAATTCATACGTCGAACTGTTACGCAGAAACGGCATATCCGTGAAAGAGAAAATCGGAAAATCAGGGCGCGTCAACCTTTATTACGGAGTCGGCAAGCAGGAATTCTGGTACAAGAAACTTGATCCCTTTTTCAGCCATGAGAATCTTGAATTGAAATTCAAGGCTCGTCGGGAAAAGCAGCAAGAGGCAAGGGTTCAATCACCGACATCGCCACGACCTCAACCGCAACGAAAGTCACAGCCCCAACCAAAGCAGCCTGAGCCGATTGTGTGATACCGCCATTGCCGGATGTGGTATGTGGCGTAAAGATTGACCAACTCAGACAACAAGCATATCAGGAGGGTAAGTTCATCAGTATCGGAATATGTGAACCCGGAGGCGTTGTGCCTCTTACCCATTGGATATGGTACGATTTCGACAACCGGGAACCTGTCATAAGCCGCGCATATCCCTCCGACCACAAAATCCCTGAAGACTTCCAACGACAGTTGGCGGCAAAGCAATCTCAGGCATCGCCATCACCGGGTGCCGGAATCACAATGTCATCTCCGTCTATCGGCAGCGTACCGATTCAAGATGAAGGCTTCACTCATGGAGCAGCTCTCCCAGATGATTTCAAATTGTGGTTAAGCCGACATCCCGGACTGACCTTTGACGAAGCCCGCAGCCGTTATCGCGAGGAGCAGAAAGCCAAGCAACGCCGTACAGGACCGAAACTACACTAACCAATATAGCCACCGAGAGAGACTTCTCCTCCCTCGGTGGCAAAATAACATATACAATAAATATGCTACACCGAGTTAAGTGGTAAAGAAATGTCCATGTGTCCTATCGTATCTAAAACCCAGAGACTCTCTCCACTCAAGGGATTTTCCGAGAGTAAAGGCTCTTATTCTGCCAACTATTTATAAAGTGCCTTATTAGCATGTATATACTTGATTTGTTGAATTATAGAATTTAGTTTTTGAGTTATTGTGCAAATCAACATATCGCACATTGTATTAGAAATATACCTTGTTGTTCCTATTTTCATTGCATCCCAATAATGGTCAAGGTTTCTGCAACCGTAATACCTTTTGAGACTAGGAAAATCCGAATGTGTAGATGATTGTAATATTTCAATTTCCGGAATATTGTCATCAATAATACTTCTTACAAAGTTATCATCCGATAATTCTTTTCCGAATGGTGTTATTATTATATTTTTATCTGTACGTATTACTAGCGCTTGCTCTCTATCGTCAATCTCTGGTACTTCATTGATACATCTATTTATATCCTGTAATAATTGCTGAAACCAATATACTACTACATCATAGGTTCGCTTATTTATTTCAAGGGTATTCCCAATAGTTAAAGTGTTAGGAGATAATGTATGATTGATAACATCTCGTATATCATTATTTACTAAGCCATTTTCTATCGTTATTCCTTCAAACCGTAAGTTTACTCCATTCAAAGTCCATTTCCCAAATAAAATTGGACTATGTCCAATACTATTGATAATTGGCAACTTAACGATATTATAGCTGTTGTTCATCATACTGCAAATTTACAACAAATTATGTATTTTATTCAGGCCCCTTAGACCAAAACTCTCGTGCCAATTTAACGCCCTCAGCTCTGTCATTATGCGTCTAAGAATAACGACTTAGTCTTCCCACCACGTCAATTTTCTTATGTGATAATTTGCTCGTTCTATAAGTGATTCAATATTATCCCATTCTACGACATATGCACCACCTCCTATAATTTTCTCTAAGGATGTAATAAAAGATATGGACATCAAATAAGAGTCAAGTCCAGAGTCATTTTTATGCAAACGCGGTATAGCAAGGCGTTCTTCATATTGTACTAAAGCTCTGTCAATAAGAGCAAATATATGATTCTCAAGGGAGTATTCAGAAATTAGCTTATCACGTATATCCTTAACTTCTTCATTTGATAGTATCCCAGTTTTTAGACCTTTAATTGCCATACTATAAGCAGATGTATACCCGGAATCCTTGTAAATATTTCTGCGTCCAATTTTTATATAATCTTTAAGATAATCATCAAGATCTTCAATGGGATAAGATATTGTTCGAGTTTCATCAACATAATAACTATCGTCACCTCCTACTTTATTTTTGAATATTTCATCTACTTCTACTTGAAGGCCCTCTAAGATTTGGGATAAATCTAAATCTTTTATGTTTGAGTATGTCTCTAAATACGTTTTTACATAATTATGAAACTTTTCTCGGATATGTTGAGCAAATACTTCATACATAGCCGTTTCATAGACATACTCAACCCAATATTGTTCTTTTAAAGAAAAGCGTGTTTTATTTCCTCCGCTCAAGATAAACAATTCGATGTTCCTTTGATATAGTGACCGATTAAAACTGAAGTGATCATCAGCTGCCTTAACTTTAACCAACTTTATGTTATCAAAATCAAGTTCATCGCTTCCACCTAGAATTAGTCTATCTAATGGTGCGAATTTATTAACTGCATTATTATCTTTATTGACTCTCAATAAGTAAAGACCTCTAGTATAACTTTTCACAATATCGATAAGTCGAAATTCATAAGGTTGAATATTATAGACAAGTTTATACTTATTTTCATCAACTGTAAGGAATAAGGACAGAACATATTCTATGCGATAAGCTGAAAGTCTATCAATTGACCGCAATTCACGTCGTTCCCAATTATATGGTTTATCGACGGCATAACTCTTTAAATAGATTCCAATCTTGCATTCTGATTCCATAGTGCAAAATTACGAAATTATTATGAGATTTTAACGGTTGAGCGTGGTGACCAGGCTAAAATTTGGCTGAGGTCACCACATTTTTGCCGCCCAATCATAATTAAAGTCTGTTAAAGTTTAGGGCTGTAAAGCAGTGATGTGGGGTTGAATGATGCTGAATGGTTTTGAATGGATGTAATTTGTGGTGACTTGGAGGGGGTATGGATGAATAAAAGACCGCTAACTCATTGAGAGTTAGCGGTCTTCTGTGGTGCCACCAGCACCATTTTCAATAAATTGTAATGAATCGTAGCGAATGGCGTTAAATGTTATTATGTTATATATCAACGGAATTAAACTGAACTGAATTTGTTTTCAGGTGTTAATATTCAAGAATTATAGGTAACTTTATAGGTAACTTTTGAAAAGTTACCTATCTTTGTAGTCGAGGAATCGAACTGATGAAGATTCCGACCAACTAACAAAAAAGTTACCTATTGAATTACCTATAAAGTTAAACGTATTATGGCAAAGACTCTCTCCAGATTCTATCTGCTCAAAAAAGACGAGAACAAGGATAAAGCAACCCTTTTCGTAAGGGTGCAAGACCCCATACGCAAAATTGATGTCCAGTTTACCACTCGGCTCCGCGTATCGGTGTCGGAGTGGAAGGTGGCGGTGTCAAGCGAGGACGCATTGGCACGACATCGTAAGGAGTACCCGAAACTGCACGACAAGCTCGGTCGTATCGAGGTTATGCTCAAACGTGAGATGGAGGCTCCGGAATTTGACCGCGAAAAAGTCAAGCATGAGATAATGTCTATCGCAGACCCTGAGAAATCCGAGATTGTGCGCCGCCAGCAGGAGGCCGAAACCATTGCAAGGGAACGAGAGGAACAGCAGCAACGGGAAGAAGCGGAAAAGGCTCGTATTGCCGCTGAAGCAGAACGCGCGAATATCTGGAATTTTCTTGACCATTTTGTCGAGGAGATAAAATCCGGCAAACGACTGAACGGTAACAACCGCTATACCGCCGGAAGCTGCAAGGCATGGAGCAGTTTCCGAAAACTTTATAACGGATTTGACCCACGCCACAAGCTGACATGGGCGGATGTTGACCGTGCGTTGGTAACTAAATTTCTCGGACACCTTCAAAGGCTGGATTATATGGGCAGTTCAGTCAATAAATATCTCGTATCGTTCCGCGCTATGGTGGGCTACGCATACGAGGACGGACTGCATAACAACGACCGTGCGTTGAGCTGTTTCTCCAAACGTAAGGTTGAGGAAAGCGACAAGGCTGTCGAAATCTATCTTACCGAAACAGAGTTGCAGGCATTGGCAGAGATGGAACTGACAGGACTTAAAGACCAAGTACGGGATATTTTCCTTGTCGGTTGCTATACCTGTCAGCGCGTCAGCGACTACAACAATATCCAGCCGGAGGACTTCACGACAACCGCAAAAGGCACACCGATTATCCGTCTTGTCCAGCAGAAGACCCGCAACGAGGTGAAGATTCCGATAATGAATCCCAACCTCGAAGCCATCTGCAAGAAATATGAGTATAATCTCCCCTCGGTGGTTGACCAGATTCTGAACCGTTACATAAAGGAGATACTGAAAGACCTCTCCGAGAAAGTGCCGACACTTGCGGTCAAGGTGCCGACAAAGCTCACGATGAAACAGAAAGAAAAGAAGAAAGCCGGAGAACTGACGGTAGAGCGCAACGACAAAGGAGAAGTGATGATGCCCCGCTATGATTGCGTGACTACTCACACCGCCCGACGCAGTGGCATTACCAATATGTACCTCTCCCACAAATTCACCATCGTACAGATGATGCATGTCAGCGGCCACAAGACACAAAAGACTTTCATGGACTACATCAAGCTCTCATCAGATGAAATCGCCGATGAGATAGACGCAATCGTCAACGGTGCAAAAGAAGAAGTGTTCTGAGGGGGGAAAGTGTATGCACATAGCTGAAAATCAAAATAAAAGTATTAACTTTGTGTATGGAAACAGTTGTTCGTATTCAGAACGAATCAGAATATAATGAAATACTGCGACAAGCCGTCGCAGTTATTGAAAACGCGAGAGGCAACGCCGCCCGTGCCATTGTCAGTACATCAAATGAAATGCACTGGCGCATTGGTCAGCTGCTATATGAGCGCAAACTCGAAAAAGAGCATGGCGCATCAGTTGTGAAACATCTTTCGGTTGATTTGAAACACCGTTATCCGGATATGGGGATGTCGGAACGTAATCTATGGGATATGAAACGCTTTTATGTGCGGTTCCGGCAATCCAGCCCAAAACTGCGACAGGCTGTCGCAGTTTTACCATGGTGGAACATTAATAAGCTGATTTCAAAACTCGGCGATGACGATGAGGCTATTCTCTATTATGCGGAACAGACCGTCGCAAAGAGATGGGGAAGAGACTTGATGGTCAACGCTGTAAAGATGGAGATGCACAAGCATCAGCCGGAAGCCAACGTGTCTAATAATTTCGCCGTCGCACTCCCGGAGGCTCAGGCAGCATACGCCAACGAGGTTTTCAAGGATTCCTATTGCATGGGATTTCTTGGAGTGACTGAGCCGCTTCTTGAACTGGAGCTTGAGCGGAGATTGGTTGAGAAGGTAAAGCAGTTTCTTCTTGAACTCGGTCAGGGATTTACATACATAGGCAATCAGCACGTTCTGTCCTATAACGGCAAGGATTACAAGGTGGATATGCTTTTCTTTCATCGTGGACTTAGGTCGCTCGTTGCCGTCGATTTGAAAATCTCCGAATTTATGCCCGAATATATCAGCAAGATGAACCTTTATCTCTCATTGCTTGACAGACTTGAACGTGGCAAAGATGAAAATCCCTCAATCGGCATTATTCTATGCGCCGAAAAAGACAACGTGGAGGTTGAACTGGCTCTCGAAGGCTTTACCAAGCCCATCGGCGTCGCCGAATACAAACTTATCGTTCCTCAAAAAGAGCTGAAACAACTAATCACCGACGAAATAAAGACTTTCAACCAAGAAGTTGCCGACAAGACTTCGAAATAAACATGAAAACAAAAGACAAGACATCTGATATAGACAAATTATTGTCAACTCTCGACAAAAAGCAGATAGATGCATTTATACGAAAAGAATGTGCCGACGATAACAGATTTCGTGACAGATTCCTTGCTTTGGGGATGGGAATATTATTCAAGCCCGATTCCTCGGTTTACTCCTCCCGCATAGAAAATCTTATTGAAGATTACGGAGGCAGACACGGCTATGTGGAGTATCGAGATACTTTTGATTTCAACAGAGCCGTGTGCCGAATTTATGAGGAATTTGACGAAGCAGTTGATAATCATCGTTGGGACGTCGCAGTCTCTATCCTTACAGGGGTTTCGGAAGTCGCTGAAGACATTCTGAATTGCGGCGATGACAGTGCCGGAGAACTCGGGGCTATTGTTGACGAATGCTTTGAAAAATGGATGGACCTCATTAAGATGGAATTGCCGGAGGATGTGGAAAATCATATTTTTAATCTTGCGTTAGGCAAATTCAAGGAGAAAGACCTGAAAGGATGGGACTGGTGGTGGAGCTGGATTGAAATTGCCATTGAACTCGCCAATACCTCAACGCGGCAGAATTTTGTGCTTTCT
>ULSA01046969.1_pt1 | contig 13686 bp, 10 predicted proteins | sample 1955951 | NCBI WGS metagenome assembly ULSA01 (sample SAMEA4835697, study PRJEB28245) | human gut metagenome | biome: gut microbiome; material: fecal sample | place: Denmark | collected 2008 | reverse complement strand
TCGGGGTTTATGTTGCAATACGTAACTCCGGAGACGCTTACTTGGAAAATATGGGGGCGGCAGATTCTGATTTTAAGACTATCAGATTATCAATGAGTTATGAAGACGACATCAGCCGACACTTTGGCCGCGCCGTAAGCGTTTCCGGAGTTACGTATTGACGTGCTGTCAGCGGTTCCGTACTTTAGATTATACGTGTGATTTTCGACTTTCTTGACAGGTAAATTCATATGTAATTGTTTGTATCTTAATTGATTAGGTAACAAGTCTCTTGCCAAGAGGTGTTAATGAAAGGTGGTCTTGGCAGAATCCTGTTGTGTCTCTAATCTCGTAATGCGCTCAATATCAGAATTTTACTACGAATGTGTCCGGAATCACGCCTGCCAAGAAGGTCGAAATTTTGCGCCTGTCGTAAGCATCTCCGGAGTTGCGTCTTGAAGCGCTGTCAATGGTCCGCCCTGCCTGATAAGCTCGGTAACTGTCTACGTTTTGTCCCACCTGAAACGTTTTCTCAGAACAAAACCACATGAAATACCCATTCCGTTCCACTAAACCGATTTATCCAGAACCGAATCTTGCTCCATAAAAGGGATAATAGCAACAAAACTCGAAGAGGTCCGAATCGTCCAGCTCCTGCGCTTTCCCAAAAAGCAGTAATATAAACAACAAAACCCAGCCTGACTCATCAGGCTGGGTTTTGTATTTGATTCGGCAGAAATTATTTCTGTCTGCTCTTGTATCTCTGGTAGAACTTATCGACACGACCTGCAGTATCCACGAGCTTAACCTTACCGGTGTAGAATGGATGTGAGGTGTTAGAGATCTCGACTTTCACTACTGGGTACTCAACTCCGTCGACCATCAGAGTTTCCTTTGTGGTGGCGCAAGAACGTGTAATGAACACTGTGTCGTTTGACATATCCTTGAAAGCTACAAGGCGGTAGTTTTCGGGATGAATTCCTTTTTTCATTTTCTTAAAAATTTAGTTGATTCAAAATTGGACTGCAAATTTAGGGACTTTTCTTCGGATATCCAAGTATTGTCGCCGTTTTTTTCGCTAAGTAACATGAAACATAAGTTGCCTCAGATTAGGAGAAGGTCATCGAGGATGGATATATTCTCGGATAAGTAACATGCAGGTGGCACATGCCTGATAAGAAAAGTATCCAGGCCGAAATGATTCCTTAAGATGATACAGGTTATTTTTTCAAGTATTTCCCGACTTTGTGACCTTCGAGAATCACCTGCAAAATCTTCCTCGAAAACCAACCCGACGAAAACAAATCAGAACCTCAGTTCCAGACCTATGGTAGCCACGAAGCAATTAGGCGACTTCCGCATGACACCGTCTGCCCCCTCGATCTTCCTGTGCGTCAGCCTCCAGAACGCATCCACGCGCAACAGCCTGAGAATGTTGGAAATACCCACACCCATCTCGACATACGGCTTGTTCAGCGACGTCATCCCCTTGGGGAAAAGCAGCGGAGCCTCAGACGAATGCTCACTTCCCAGGATACCGTTGTTTCTCTCCGACAACGTACCGTAAACAGCCTTCAAAGTCACCACCTCACGCCAATGCAACTTCTTGATAAGCGGAATCTTACCCAAGAAGAAACCTCCGAAATTATGCTCCCAGAACAGCGACATCCACGTATCGGAAGCAAATTCATAAAACTCCATGCACGAGAACGAACTCTGGTCCAGAATATATGTACCATTACCCTCATGAAGCTTGAGCATAGGATATGGCACGGTACCGACAATTTTGCCCGCCGTCAGCTTGATTCTGGACGCCCCGACCGGAGGCAGTTTCAGTTTGTAATCCATGCTGACCTCGGACCTGAAATAACTGTACTCATTCTTGCCGATTCCCTTTAGTGAACCCAGCAGGTCAATGGTAACGACAGGATAGTCCGAATGCAGATAGGACTTCTCGAAAATGCCGCGGGTCACGGTCTCATCCTTGGAAAACCTGGCAGTAATATGCAAGTCATTGGCCCCGACAGAATTCACGAAAGCAGTGTCCTTCTCGGAAACCACACGCCTCATCGGCACAAAGACATTGGAATGTATCCTCCTGAATTCCAATGCGGTAGAAGTGTTGAGACACGGCTTGATCTCCCAGTCGAACCTCGTCGCATATTCATTGACAAGACTCCTTTTCTCACTGCCCCTTTTCGTCAGGATCGACGTGAGCAGGGAAGTCTCATTGAAAGCCGAGGTACCCTTGCCGAGCTGCATCATGTCCTTCTTCCCCGAAAACGTCAGCTTCATGGTCGGCTGCCTGCTGAGCATCCATTCCAGCGAACCGCCGCCCTTGAATTTCTTGTCCTTGAACCCGTAAGCCAGAAATCCCGACAACCTGAACTTCCTGCTGACCCCAGGCGTGGTACGGCCTCCGAGCTGCACACGGTTCCCCTCTATCTTATTGAAACTGTAAATCCTCGAATATGGTCCGAAAGCAAAATACTTCGTCTCCAGATATCCGGACACGACAGTGTTCACCACATTGTAGATGTTGTTGTAGAGCGGAACATGCTTTATGGAATCCACCATATTATATATGTTCTGCTCCTTCGTGGACAACGCGTAAGGCCTGGCATTGTCCCACCACTCATCATCACGCCTCGCCGCCTCCTTCTCGATATGCACAGAAGTATTGACCTTGTTTACTTGCGGCTTGGCCTCCTGTCCGAGAATCGGGTTCATGTACTCTATCTGCCTGTTACCCAGGAAAGAAGCCAGCTTCGACGAGTCGCGCATCGTCACGGAAAAATCCACGTAGAGCCGGTCCTGTTTGTAGAACCACACCGAATCGCCCACACGCTGATCGCTCCTGTCAATGACAAGGTCACGTATCCAGTTTATGTTGGCCCCGCGGAAAAGCTTCACATGAATCTCCCTCAGACCGAAATCCTGTGCATCAATGTCCATCTCCCCATCGAAAACTGACGAAGAAATACCCTTGGCCGGGTGAAATCTGATCTTCCATGTCTTCCTGCCTTCAACATTCAGACTATCGACCAGATAGTAATTATAATATATGTTTCCGGATGACGACAGCGGCGAAGGAATCTGCACATTGAAAGCATTGATGAAACTGTTGTAGAAGTTGGTCTTCAGGTGCATGCTTCCCGTAAACTGGGAAACCGCATTGTCCTCATTCAGACCTGAAATCCTGGTCGCCTCGATGACTTCCTTGTTCACTTCCGGCGATATCCCGTGATACCGCTTCGCCCTCGTCTCCGAAATCATGACCGGCAGATATGGCTTTCCCGAAACCGACGACGTGTCCATATAATCGAAAACGAAGCCGAAATTACGCCTCAGCATCTTGTTTCTGATCTGCTCCTCCGCATTGGTAAGGTCAAGCTCCATCTTCGTGTAAGTATCACATACATAATGACTTCTGCGCTCAGGGTCATTGACCTCTCTATGCTTGTCGATTTGCTTCAGAATCCATTTCATGTATCGGTTGTCCGGCTTGACGACGGCCGCGGTGAGCGAAGTATTGACCTCCTTCAGCCTGAAATTGACCTCATTATAAGCTCCCCGGCTGATTCTTATAATCTGGTTTTCGTAGCCGAGAATGGACGCGCAGAGCAGACTCGCCGTCGAGTCCCTCGTCTCCATTGAATAGTTGCCGTCCAGGTCGGTAGAAACACCGATAGTCGTGTTCAGAAAATAAACGGCTACGAAAGGAAGTCCAATGCCCGATTCGTCAGTCACGCGTCCCTTGACTTTCGTCGTCTGGGCGAGAGCAGAACCGCACAATAACGCCGCCATCGCAAAAACGCCAGCAGCTGCCGCCAGAATCTGATATATCTTTTTTCTTCTCATTTTTATCAATGTCAATGTCAATGTCAATGCCGGTGCGGGCGCCGGGTTCAGGCCAATGTCTTCTCCGAATCCACTGTCAATGTCCTCCGATGCCGGCCAGCGACCATACATACAAAATATCAAATATAGCAAATTCTTGCATACATTGTCACAATAGTTGCCCTGGAACTTCTCACCGGAAATCTTCTCCCAATCTGAAGCAGGTTATTTTTCTCACGTTACTTGGGAACATCAGCCCAAGAAAAGTTTCATAATAATATCAAAAGCCGTATCTTCGCGGAAAATTTTTGAAAACGCACTTCACATGACAAACGTTGCAATCTTCGTATCCGGAAGCGGAACAAACTGCGAGGCCATCATCCGTCACTTCGCAGAATCTAATGACTACAAAATGGCATTGGTATTGAGCAATAAACCAGACGCTTACGCCCTTGTACGCGCGAAAAATCTCGGCGTGCCGACTGCAGTCATGACGAAGAAAGAGTTCAATGACGAGAACCGGCTCATGTCGCTGATGAAAGAATATGACATTGACTTCATCGTTCTGGCAGGCTTCCTCCTCGTTGTTCCTGAGTTCCTTATCAATGCTTATGAACGTCGGATGATAAACCTGCATCCTGCGCTTCTCCCGAAATTCGGTGGAATAGGAATGTACGGCCATCATGTCCATGAGGCTGTCAAGGCGGCAGGGGAGACTGAGACCGGCATGACGGTGCATTATGTGAGCGCAAAAGTGGACGGAGGAGAGATTATTGCCCAGTATTCCACACCTATCAGCGTGGACGATACGCCTGACCAGATAGCAGAAAAGGAGCATGTCCTGGAGATGCGTTATTTCCCTCAGGTGGTTCAAAACGTTTTGGATGCTACTTTCGGTCAGGATAAAGCATAAATTAGAATTTTTTAAAAGAAATTTATTCATAAGAAAAAGCGAAAAATAGGACATTCCTTGCCTGCGTCATATCTTGGCGCGGCTTCTTTTTTTTTTGGGGGGGGAGGTTGATTATCAGTAAAATAGATTACAGCGCACAAACAATGCAATAGGTAAAATTGACAATTATTTGCTGTGTACCAGCTTATATATTAACGTTTTAGCGTATTTTCTGCGAAAAGGAAAACTATTGGATATCTGAAAATGATGCTGTAATTTTGCGCTCCCGTTTATAAAAAGATGGCCGCCGGGGGATGAGGCGGCACATGAAATACTTGAGAATTTAAACTTGTAAAAGTAGTGAGAACTCGTTCAAAGATACAGCTTCTCGCTGTAGCCCTTTTGATGTCGATTTCCTTACGACTCCAGGCTGGTGATTGCATGCAATTCTGCAACATCACCATGACACCGGATAGTTCCGACAACGTCAAAACTGCCAATCAGATGGAAGAAGATAATGACGAACCGCTGATGAGGTCAGTCGCAAGAAATTTTGCGATTTACTATTGTCTCAACGGCGTAGATATTGACGGGCAATATCTCGACAATGTCTGGCAACTTGGTCAGATCCGCAAGTTCTTGTCCATTTCCCCGAAAATCGATAGTATTACCATACGTTCCTATGCATCTCCTGAAGGCCCTTACTCCCGAAATGTATGGCTTTCGCGTAAACGTGCTGAGTCGGCAAAAGCCTTCCTTCTCAAGATGGTGCCTGAAGGCTCATCACTCACCGCAGACAAAATCAAACTGGATCCTGTTCCTGAAAACTGGAACGGACTTACCGAAGAAATCGAGAAAAACTATCATGAGGAAGACAGGGAACAGGTCCTCGGTATCCTGCGCTCTGACATTGATACTGAATCCAAAAAGCTGAGTCTCAAGTCATTGGACGGAGGTCGTTCCTGGCGTCATATCATCGATGAAAACATGCCTCGGCTGCGTTATGCCACATGGATTTGCGTGTGGGTGGATCCTGGAATCGAACACGTGGAGAAGCATTTTACCGACTATCCTTCCACTCCCTCCCGTCTAGCATTGATACCTCAGACGGAACCGGTTTCTCCTGTGCTTCCGGAGTACGAGCGCCAGATGATTCTTGCAGGCAGGACCAATCTGCTTGTTCCAGGGCTTAACTTCGGCGTGGAAATTCCTATCGGACGTCATTTCTCTATCGGTGCCGATTACTGGTATCCCTGGTGGCTGGCCAAGAGTAATAAATACTGTGGTGAGATGCTGGGTTGGTTTATAGACGGAAAGTATTGGTTTACAGGTAGAAACGGCAAATATGAGTGGACTCGTGACGATAAGCTGAAAGGTCATGCTCTCGGTCTTTATGCCGGTGGCGGCTACTATGACTATCAGAAGCGTAAGAGTGGCTATCAGGGTGAGTACATTGACTTTGGTGTCGATTATACTTTCGGTATGCCGATAGGCAGGAAGAAATGGATGAGGATGGAGTTCAATGTAGGTGTGGGCTGTATCCTGACGCAGGCCCGCCATTATACCCCGACATCCGACTGGGCCGACCTCATCAAGGACCCAGGCGTAAAGCAGAATTATTATACATTCTTCGGCCCGACAAGGGTGGGAATCTCCTTCGTGCTTCCGCTCATCGTGAAACGTCAGATAAAAGGAGGTGCGCGATGAAAAGAACTGGCATTCTGATACTTATGATGCTGACTGTCTTTGCTGCCTCATGCAGGAGACGTCCGCTTCTGGAGGCTGACTACACTGTCAATGTCGTGATGAATCTCGACCGCGATATCGTGAACTATACCGTCTCCAAGGACCCGTCCGTGATGAGGGTCGCTTTCTTCGACCATTCTGACGGACACCTTGTGACTCAGGCCTATCTTCCGCTTTCCGGAGGTCAGGTCAATGTCCTTCCGGGAAGAATCTATGATGTGTTGGCCTATAACTTTGATACTGAGGTGACTCTGGTGAAGGAACCCGACAATTTCAACAGGATTTTTGCTACCACGAACTCTATTTCGGAAGAATTCAAGAGCAAACTGAAGAGTCGTGGCACCAAGAGCGCTAAAGGAGACGAGGACGAGCATATCGTCTATGACCCGGACCATCTCTTTGTGGGGAGACTGAACAAGGTCGATCTTCCGGCAAGGTCTGTCGATTCTCCTGAAGTAACATTGACAATAGACTGCGAAACTGTCGTCCAGTCGTGGATTCTGGAGGTCGATAAGGTCAATGGCATTGAAAATGTCTCGTCAATTTCGGCGGTGATTACCGGTGTGTCGGAGTTCAACCGGATTTCGACGGGGGAGCGCTCGGACGATGTCGCGACTGTCTATTTCGACGTGAAGGGCATCAATGCCGACGGGACGCTGAAGACCGGTTTCAATACCTTCGGCCAGAACCCTAATCCCGCTGAAAGCCAGATACTTTCGCTCGTGATTACCGATACCGCCGGCAAAGGGTATATTTTCAATGTCGATGTGTCGGCCCAGTTCCCCGGAAACAAAGAACAGATAATCCGCGTGAAGACGGGGGACATCGTGATTCCTAAGCCTGACAAGCCCGGTTCGGGAGGCGGTCTTGCCCCTGACGTGGACGAATGGAAAGATATCGTTTCTGAAATTATCATTTAACAACATTTTATATTTTTTAAGATGAAAAAACTTTTTATTGTAATGCTTGGCGCCAGCGCCGTTGTTGCCTGCACCAAGTCTTCAGTAAGCTATGAGCCTGCTGGAGAGATTGCATTGGCTCCTGTCAATGAAATCAACAAGACTAAGACAACTGTAACCGATGCGGCCTTCCCTGCTGATCAGATTATGGGTGTGTACGCTTACTACCAGGCTGATTGCTCGAATGGTTCTCCTGCTTCTGCGTTCAAGTTTGCGTCAACCTATCTTGACAATGTCCAGTTCAAGAAGAACGGAACTGACTGGGCAGGATGGAAGGATGGTGCCGCTTACCCTTATTATTGGCCGAAGAACGGTTCCCTCGTGTTCGCTGCCTATTCGCCTCTTACAGATGCTGCGGGCCATCAGGCTGTCGATTCACATAAATTCGAGGCTAACGGAACTGATGTGGTGTCTGACATTTTCAAAAACGAAACTTTTACCCAGTCACGTCTTACCGACAAGACAGTTGACTTGATGTGGAGTCCGGTAACTGCATCGTCACACACTTCAGCCTCCAACCATGTGGCCATGACTTTCTATCATGCCATGTCCTGGATTACTTTCAGGGCTAAGTTTACGAAACCTGCGGATATGGCCACGACTACCGAGCCGGTTATCACTATTAAGAGCCTGATTCTTGATAATGTTGCGACAAAGGGTAAGTTTGAGACACATGTTGACGAAATCATCTGGACTCCGGCTGTTGATGCTAATGAAATACCGCAGCCTATGCAGCCTATTGTAGTCTTCAGGGGAGAACAGGCTCTAACGGCTGAATCTGCCGATGTGGAGAACAATGCAAACGGTACTCTTGTAATCCCGCAGAAGATAACAAATGATATTGTAGCCACTATCGTTTATGATCAGCATGTTCCAGGAACTGCAAAAGTGGAGCAGAAAGCTGTACTTCATCTCAATCAGTGTAAAGTGGGTGAACAGGCTCTTACTACATGGACGAATGCAAAGCATTATATCTATGATATCAACTTTACATTCGGCACTGATGACCAGATTTACATCGCACCTTCAGTTGAGCCGTGGAAAGAACAGAATGTCACCACAGAAGGTGCTATAGAGCATAAGTAATTTGCCTGCGTTGTGGGCATCCGTCTTCGGTTTTGACAATGATAACTGATATGAAATATATGTTTGTTTTGGGCGTTGCCTCCGCATTGGCCTTTACCTCCTGCACCAGTGTGCGGGTAGAGAGGGAAGATGTGAATTCTGGCAGTCCCATATGCGTGACTGCCCGGGGTGTCGGGCAGAATACCAAGGCTATGCTTGACGGCGACTCTTTCTGTCGCATGGGCAATGCGTTGCAGATTTGGGATGTGTATATGGGAGACAGTCCGGTGGCATATATTGACGGAAAGTATGTCGTGTCTGACGGCGGAGGGGCCGGCGCAGTCTGGCCGTTCCGCAAAGGCATTGACATTGATTCTGACATTGAAAAATATTATTGGACGAAGGCGGGTGCCCATCGTTTTTATGGTGTTCTTGTCAATGACAAATCCGTGGATCCGGCATTGTCCCCTGCGACTTTATGGGGCGACAGCTGCGGATTCGGTAAGGCAGGGGCGCCTCATGTTTTTGCGGTTCCGCAGACGGAGATGAATCTGGATTCTCCGCAGTTCGATTTCGTTTATTCCAATGTTGTGGAGCGTAATCTGGACACGTCTGCAGGAACTGATATCTCTGATGGAACTGATGTGAAGAGGCCTGTTGGCTTGACTTTTAAGCATTTGTTTTCGGCATTTGCGTTTACTCTCAAGAATGAGAGTGCAGGGGACTTGAAACTGAAGGATGTTTCCCTGCAGATTCAGTCCGGCGGCGAGGCCGGCATTGACTATTCCGGTGCATGGACGAGGGATGCGGATATTTCCGGCTGTCCTTCCGTAACTTATACATTGTCAAATGTTTCTGGTATAAAAGGTGTTGCTGACGGGGTGACTGTGAAGATTCTTCCTGCCAATGCCAAGGTGGATTTGTTCAATCATGTAGGCTCCGTAGTGGGGACTGCTTCGGACAAGGGGGAGTTCAAGTTGGCGTGGCCGCAGAGTCTGGAGGGCAAGACATTGAAGTTCAGTTATACGGTGACGGAAAGTGTCGGTCATATCGGATATGTGTATAACGGACGGGGAAGCGGTTATTCTGTGGTCAATCCCACGCATAATCCCGGAAAGGGGGAGTATGATAAGTTATATGACTACTCATATGGCGGCTTCATATATAAATATAATAAGGACCATAAGGGTGATTATGATGTGACTTTCAAGGAGGACTCTAATGGCTATTATTCCAAGACTACTTATTATATGGATGTGGAGCGTGACATTGACAAATCTTTCAGTCTTGACGCCATTACGCCTGATTCTCGCTGGGAAGCCGGCAAGCGTTATCTCTATAATCTGTCTTACAGCAATACTGTCATTGACCTGAAAGTCACTGTCATGCAGTGGAATGGCGGTCATGGCGGAGGTGTGGAATTCAATTGATGAAGCTATGAAAAGAATATTTGCATTGGCATTGACCTTAATCATTTTCGCCGCTTGTGCGAAGGAGACGGTTCCTTCCGCCGCAGGTGACGGGGAGGCTGTAACGTTGTCTCTCAATGTGTCGTCGGGGCAGCTTGACCGGGTGGTGGTCAAGGGCTGGGACCCGAATGATGCCAATGAGGTTGCTGTTCATGACCTCCGTGTGTACGTGTTCGACAAGATCGGTGTGCTTGTGGGTTTCAAGACTTTTTCGGAGAGTGACTTGAAGTTCAATGCTGACCGTAATTCTTCTACCGGTTATGACAAGTCTGCGGATATTTCCGGTATTCAGGCGGTTACGGGGGATGTGTATATTTATGGCATCGCCAATGCGGTGACGTCCCAGTACAGCATTACGGATGAGCGGATTCTGAATGCGACGAATTCGGACCTGACCAGGAAGGATTTTCTCGCGGCTGTATATTCGCGTCAGAAGGAGTCTGTAAATCCGATGGACAATTGTTTTCTCATGACGGGTTATGTCAATGATGGTGAGCCTGTCCATGTGTCGAAGTCCGGTACTGGTACTGGTAGGATTGATAATCCTGTTTCTGCTGATGCTCAGCGTCTTAAGTTGTTTAAGGCGGTTTCCAAGAATAAGATTACGGTGAAGACCGGGGAGGGGATTAGTTTCGACCCTGATTATTATGTGATTTGCAATGTCCCTCGACGGGTTCCTGTCATTGACAAGAATACGACTGCATCTTATTCGGATTTCGAGAATTTGCCGCGTACGGTCATGAATGAGCTGGAGGTGAATTTTTATCTTCCGGAGAATATCCAGACGTCGTCTTCTGCCATTTCGAAGTGGAATGACCGTGAGAGGAATGTCTATTCTGATGGTGTGAAGTCTTTTGTCAATGCTCCTGTGAATTCTACATATATTGTCATTTATGGCAAGTACAAGAAGGGGGATGTTTCTGGTAATGTGCACTATACCATTCATTTGGGTGATTTCGGGAAGTCGCTTTCGGATTTCAGTGTGGTGAGGAACTACAAGTATGAATATACCATTACTGTCAATGGGGTGGATGATATTGTCGCTGAGGCGAAGGCGGATGGAAACACTATCATTGACAAGGATAATCCCGGGGCTGAGGGGGTGATCATCAGGACTGACAATGGTGAGGTTTTCGATGTGGACTGTCATTATGAGTCTCGTGTCTTTTCGTTTACTCAGGAGGAGATTCAGGGACTCAGGGATTTCGGATACATTGTGAAGTTCAAGACGGCTTTCGGTGAGACGGAGAGTCTTCTGGTTCGACCGGATGGCTTGTATGACCCTTCTGCGTATAAGGCTGCAGAGACTGACGCGGACAGGAATGCGGCGAAGGTCGGGACTTTCGATGGTCATTTCAATGCTGTTCCGGTTGCCGGGAAGGAGGCTTATTTTGCTGATCCTCAGGGCGGTAAGACGGAGCATGACTATTATTGGGTGCATTTCGTGAAGAATACCGGCGCGACTTCAGGTGTCGGTCAGAAGACTTATTCGGACCGTACTGTGGCGGACGTCTGTCGTTTTCCGGGCCTGTCCAATACGATGAATGTCTTCAGGATGTTTGTCGATCTTATGGCAAATGCGGACAATGATTCGTATTTCAATGCTAAGGTCAATGGTAAGCGCGGAGTCTATTATACGTGTTTCATTGATGAGAATTATTATAGTGACAGGGATTGGACTGAGTATGCTAACCGGACTGAGGAACGTGTTGTGTATCTGGCGAATACTTATGAGACGAGTCCTGACAAGATGAGTTCTTATGCGGAGGCCAAGTATGTGATTTCGCAGGAGCCTGTCTGGACTTTCTACAAGATGGACCCGTCGCTTGTGCCTTATGGGGTGGAGAGTGTTTCGGAGGAGGAGAAGGTCAAGGGGTTTGCTTTGAAGTATTCCAATTATTCGGGAATCGGTGATACTTGGGACGGCCTTGCCACGACCAGGAAGAATGTTTCTGTTTTTTACCCGACATCCGGGATGCAGAAGCGTAGTGACAATGCCCAGGATTTGTACACGGATGTTTTTATGGCTTGTATGAGCCGTAATCGTGATGAGAATGGCGATGGAAAGATAGAAGCTTCCGAGGTCAAATGGTACCTTCCTTCTGTGGGCCAGTACATCGGTCTTTGGAGTGGTGAGGAGATTCTGCCTACTGATGCGCGTCTGTTCAATCCGAATGACTGGGATGCGCTGAAGACGGCTTATAAGCAGGGAATCTATGATATGAATGGAAAGAAGCTTATCGATAATCAGGCTCTGAAGTTCTGGCACTATTTCACTTCTTCGTATATGGCTGTTCTATGGGCTGAAGAGGGCGTTTCGATCTCCAAAAAGGATGCTGTCAATTCTTGGGGTCAGGCCTCCAAGGTCCGTTGTGTAAGGAATCTGCAGTCCAATCGTGAGGGCGTGGATGTGACTGCCGGCAAATATTATGAGACCAGGTCTGTGGCTGACGGTACAGAGGTTACCATGCTTCTTGCTGAAGATGCTCTCCGCGGTTATCAATCGACGGCCATGAGTCCTTCTCTTGAGCGTGGCGAGAATACGACCAACAAACTTTACGGGAAGTTCATCGTGGCTTCTTCTGATTTGCCAGGCACGTTTGCACGCGGCTCGATTATCAATACGGGCTACAATCAGCCGTTCATATCTGCCACGGCCGACGTGTGCAAGGCCGCCAAGGGCGGTGCCTGGCGCGTGCCGAACCAAAGGGAATTGTCAATGATGACGATGTTCCTTTCCAATCCTTCCAATTTCATGTGGAGCAATACGTTCTTTACGGGTGCCCGTGCCGGCTATTATAAGCAGGGCAGCGGTCAGGGTCTTATCTGGCAGCATTCCGGACAGCTTTCCCTCGAAAGTTTCGGCAGGGGCACTGTCCGCTGTGTCCGTGATGAGGAGTAGGGGCGTTATTTCCGATTGTTTGAGTTAATATTACTTAATGTGGTTTCGAGGTTGCATATCTGAGTCTGGTGATGACAGAAAAATGTCAAAAAAAGTGTTTCTGGACAATTCCCTGAGGGATAATGAGTTATTGTATATGCGTGAAAAAAACTTCGAAAAAATATTGAAAAAAGTGCAAGAAAAATTTGGAGTGTAAGAAAAAATGCCTACCTTTGTAATCCCAAACGAAAAGAACGGTACTTCACCGAACTTCAAGTAAGGAAAAAATACTTGGTGCCATAGCTCAGTTGGTAGAGCAAAGGACTGAAAATCCTTGTGTCCCTAGTTCGATTCTCGGTGGCACCACACGAAACCCTCGTAGATGCGTTCTACGGGGGTTTAACTTTATTGCAGCTGCGCTTCGCTTCGGCCGCGGGTCAGGGTCAGGGGGGAGGTTGTCCGGCTCAACGAAAAATCCCGGTTGATTTGCATTTCATAGTGCGTCTGAGGCACAAAGCAAGCGGAGCAGCCCTTGGGCTGAGCTGCGCAGTTTGCTTTGAGCAGCCGGCCGGCGTATTTGCCGGCTGCGGTGCCGTGTGTCAGGCAAAGATCTTGGCAAGCCTGAAGATAAAGAATGGAATATCCCTTACGCCTCTGAACTGAGCCCTGAAAGCTTTTACTTTGGCATTAAAAAAGGAATATAGACCGAAAAGACTCGCAAAGATTACCAAGTTATTTTTTAAGGATTACTAAGCGACTTATCAAGGTCATAGACTTCTGGCTGTCATCTTCCAGCATTCTGCCCTACACTGCAGCACAAGAAAAGGCAGAAGATAAGCTGACAGATGAGGCCTT
>ULSA01041112.1_pt1 | contig 13915 bp, 15 predicted proteins | sample 1955951 | NCBI WGS metagenome assembly ULSA01 (sample SAMEA4835697, study PRJEB28245) | human gut metagenome | biome: gut microbiome; material: fecal sample | place: Denmark | collected 2008 | reverse complement strand
TTGAGAGATTATATGATTTCCCGTTTTGAAAAGGAAATCCCATATGTGAAAATCAATGGAGACAGAGAGCATCGTCTTGCCAATAATGTCAATGCATGCTTCCGTTTTGTGGAGGGAGAATCCATGCTGATTATGTTAGATATGAAGGGGATTTGTGCATCCTCTGGTTCAGCATGTACTTCCGGTTCCTTAGACCCGTCTCATGTATTGCTGGCAATTGGTCTGCCACATGAGATTGCACATGGCTCACTCCGCCTGACTTTAGGCGCAGATACCACCAAAGAGCAGATTGACACCACGGTAGACGCAATCAAAGAGATTGTTGCACATTTACGCAGCATGTCACCGTTATACGAAGATTTTGTAAAGAACCAGCAGTAATAGAGAAGAAAAGGAGTAACGATTATGTATAGTGAAAAAGTTATGGATCATTTTCAGAATCCGAGAAATGTAGGGGAGATTGAAAATGCCAGCGGAGTAGGAACAGTAGGAAATGCAAAATGCGGTGATATCATGCGAATCTATCTTGATATTGATGATAATGGTGTGATTCAGGACTGCAAGTTTAAGACCTTTGGCTGTGGTGCTGCAGTTGCAACCAGCAGTATGGCAACAGAACTGGTAAAGGGAAAGACCGTACAGGAAGCATTACTTGTAACCAATAAAGCAGTAATGGAAGCATTAGACGGACTTCCACCGGTTAAAGTGCATTGTTCCCTTCTGGCAGAAGAAGGTATTCATGCTGCACTTTGGGATTATGCTGAGAAGAATGGCATTGTCATTGAAGGCTTAAAGAAGCCGAAGAACGACATCTCTGAGGGTGAAGAAGAGGAAGAATATTAAAAAAAGCATATCCCTATTGACATAGTAGGAAAAAAGGAATATACTGTACCCATAGACAAATAGAAATGGAGGTACAGTATGAAGATTTCAACAAAGGGACGTTATGCTGTCCGACTTCTTCTTGATATAGCAATGAATGATGAAGTTGAACCGGTACGTCTTAAAGATGTTGCGGAACGTCAGGATATTTCCATGAAATACTTGGAACAGATTATTTCTACACTGGTACGGGCAGGGTTTGTTAAGAGCATCAGAGGTCCCCAGGGAGGATATCGTTTATCAAAGACACCGAAGGAATATACGATAGGGATGATATTACGTCAGGTAGAAGGAAGTCTTGCACCGGTATCGTGTCTTGAGGATGAGGTGAACACCTGTGAGCGTCAGTCAGAATGTGTAACACTTCGTATCTGGAAAGAATTAAACGATGCGATTAAGAGTGTAGTAGACAGGTATACGTTAGAGGATTTGATGGAATGGCAGCAGGATATCAGCAGCGATTATGTCATTTAAATGGACGAGGTCGATGTGTACCAATGAAACAAAATATTTTAAATAATTTATTTGAAAAAAGTCTTGACAATTGGTACGCATCGTTTTATATTATACTTAATCCATATCAAACAGATAGGAAATATATGAATTTGGGGAAAAGGAGATTATTATCATGGCAAACATTTATAAAGGAACATTAGGACTGATTGGAAATACACCATTAATCGAGGCAATTAATTTAGAAAAGGCGTATAACTTAGAAGCAAAATTACTTTTCAAACTGGAATATTTCAATCCGGCAGGAAGCGTAAAGGACCGTATCGCAAAAGCAATGATTGAAGATGCAGAAGCAAAAGGACAGTTAAAAGAAGGTTCTGTTATTATCGAGCCGACATCCGGAAATACAGGAATTGGTCTTGCAGCACTTGCGGCAGCCAAGGGGTACCGTATCATTCTTACTATGCCGGAATCCATGAGTGTTGAACGTAGAAACATCTTAAAGGCTTACGGTGCAGAAATTGTTCTGACAGAAGCAAGCAAAGGAATGAAAGGTGCAATTGCAAAAGCGGATGAACTTGCAAAAGAGATTCCAAACAGCTTTATCCCGGGACAGTTTGTAAACCCTGCGAATCCAAAAGTACACAAAGAGACAACAGGACCGGAAATCTGGAAAGATACGGACGGAGCAGTAGACATCTTCGTAGCAGGAGTTGGTACAGGTGGAACCGTAACAGGAACCGGTGAATACTTAAAAGAGCAGAAAGCAGATGTTAAAGTTGTAGCAGTAGAGCCGGCATCTTCACCGGTATTATCCGAAGGTAAGAGTGGAGCACATAAGATTCAGGGTATCGGTGCAGGATTCGTACCGGATGTATTAAACACCAAAGTATATGATGAGGTATTTCCGGTAGAGAACGAAGATGCTTTCCGTGTGGCAAAAGAAATTGCACACAAAGAGGGGGTATTAGTAGGAATTTCTTCCGGAGCAGCAGCTTATGCAGCAATTGAACTGGCAAAGAGACCTGAAAATAAAGGAAAAACAATTGTAGCTTTATTACCGGACAATGGAGACAGATATTATTCAACAGCTTTATTTACAGAGTAATTTGCAGTAGAATGGAAAAAATCTGATGTAACATCAGAGTGACAGAAATAAATAACAGAACGGAGAAAAAGAAGATGAGCACAAAGAAAAGCAGAGCAGAACGTAATTTAAAATTTGAAACTTTACAGTTACATGTAGGACAGGAAAATCCGGATCCGGTGACAGATGCAAGAGCAGTACCTATTTATCAGACATCATCCTATGTATTCCGCAACAGCGACCATGCGGAAGCAAGATTTGGTCTTGCAGATGCAGGAAATATTTATGGAAGACTTACGAATCCGACAGAAGATGTATTTGAGAAGAGAATTGCAGCATTAGAGGGTGGAGTTGCAGCGTTGGCAGTAGCATCCGGAGCAGCAGCAATTACTTATACGATTGAAAATCTTGCACAGAATGGTGACCATATTGTAGCTGCAAAGAATATCTATGGTGGTTCTTATAACCTGTTGGAGCATACACTTCCACAGTACGGCATTACAACAACCTTCGTTGAGCCGGAGCCGGAAGCATTTGAAGCAGCAATCAAAGACAATACAAAAGCATTATATATTGAGACATTAGGAAATCCTAACTCAGACGTAGCTGATATTGAAGCCATCGCAAAAGTAGCACATGCACACAAGATTCCATTAGTCGTAGATAACACTTTTGCAACACCTTATCTGGTTCGTCCGATTGAGTATGGCGCAGACATCGTGGTACATTCTGCAACAAAATTCATTGGTGGACACGGAACAACAATTGGTGGAGTTATCGTAGACAGCGGAAAATTTGATTGGGAGGCAAGTGGAAAATTTGCATCCTTAACTGAGCCAAATCCAAGTTATCATGGCATCAGCTTTACCAAGGCAGTAGGACCGGCAGCATTTGTAACCAAGATTCGTGCAATCTTACTTCGTGATACCGGAGCAACTTTATCTCCGTTCCATGCATTTATCTTCTTACAGGGATTAGAGACATTATCCTTACGAGTAGAACGTCATGTACAGAATGCATTGAAGGTAGTAGAGTTCTTAAATAATCATCCACAGGTGGAACGTGTAAATCATCCTGCAGTAAGTACAGATCCAAAGCAGCAGGAATTATATAAGAAATACTTCCCGAACGGTGGCGGTTCTATCTTTACCTTTGAAATCAAAGGTGATGACAGAAAGGCGAAAGATTTCATCGACAATCTGGAAATCTTCTCCTTACTGGCAAATGTTGCAGATGTAAAATCCCTGGTGATTCATCCAGCATCAACCACGCATTCTCAGCTTAGTGCAGAAGAATTAGAAGAGCAGGGAATCAAACCGAATACCATCCGCCTTTCTATCGGAACAGAAAATATCGACGATATTATTGAAGACTTAGAGGAAGCATTCAAGGCAGTAGAGTAAATGACTGAAAGAACTAAAATGAAAAGCATGAGATAAAAGAAGTCTCATATACTTTAGAAAGAGTATATGAGGCTTTTTTTATGAAAAAATGGAAAAGGATACTGGCAGTGGCGGTAATGCTGGCATTGGTATTTTGCGCAGGCCGTGGGAGTGCAGTGCTGGTAAAAAGCTGGCAGAATGGCGGCTTACTGGGAGTAAATGCAGTGGCATCTACAACAGAGAACTGGGGACTTGGATTTGGTGAATCGGGGACACAGCCAACCGGAAATGCCACACCGGAAGAATTGCGGAAATATAATACATATTTTATTGGTAATGGCGATGATAAGGTGATTTACCTGACCTTTGACTGCGGCTATGAGAATGGAAATACGGAGAAGATACTGGAAGCATTGAAAAAGCATGATGTAAAGGCAACCTTCTTTGTAGTAGGGCATTTCTTAGAGACCAGTCCGGATCTGGTAAGGAAAATGGTGGAAGAAGGTCATACCGTAGGAAACCATACTTATCATCATCCAGATATGTCAGAAATTGCAGATGTATCGTCATTTCAAAAGGAAGTTGAAGATGTCAAGTTACTTTATGAAGAGATTACAGACAAGGAGATGGTTAAATATTACCGGCCGCCTCAGGGGAAATACAGTGAATCAAACCTGAAAATGGCAAAAGAATTAGGTTATTATACTTTTTTCTGGAGTCTTGCCTATGTGGACTGGGATCCGGATAATCAGCCAACAAAAGAAGAGGCCTTTGAAAAACTCACCGGACGTATTCATCCGGGAGCTATAGTGCTGCTGCACAATACTTCAAAGACCAATGGTGAAATATTAGATGAACTACTTACAAAGTGGGAAGAGATGGGGTACCATTTTGGTACTCTGGATGAGTTAATCGCAGGTTCTAATTCTTAGAAAAATGCTCTTTATATTTGAGATAACAGAACGGACATCAATTGACGATGCGGAAACTTTCCGAAATATTATCAATCTTTCCGGGAAATCGCCAGATTGATAAAAATTCGAAAAATTCGAAAAAATCATTAAATAAAACTTGTCTTTTTACTTCTTTTGTATTATACTCTTTGATTGGTAATACCAATCGGAGGATTTAGAAATGAAGTATTTTAGACAGTTTTTTTTAATTCTGGCAATTTCTTTTGCTGGAGAAATTCTGCATATGGTGCTGCCATTACCGGTTCCTGCAAGCATTTACGGACTGGTGTTAATGCTGCTTGCTCTGGTAACGGGTATCGTTAAGATAGAACAGGTGAAGGACACTGCGGTATTCTTAATTGAAATTATGCCGGTGATGTTTATTCCGGCAGCAGTAGGACTTCTGGACTCCTGGAGCGTTCTGCGTCCGACTATTGTGCCGGTGATTGTCATTACAGTACTTACGACGATTATTGTTATGGTCGTGACCGGAAGAGTGACACAGAATGTGATACGAAAGGGAAGGGAGAAAGAAGAAAATGAATAATTTTGCAGGAGATACCCTTTTCTTTGGTGTAGTTATCAGTCTCATTGGATATGAAATCGGAGCACTGTTAAAGCGTAAATTAAAGCTGGCGCTGTTTAATCCACTTTTGATTTCTATTATTTTTGTTATGGTTGTATTGAGTGTAGGCAGGATTGACTATGACAGTTATTATGAAGGAGCAAAGTATTTAAGCTATCTTTTAACCCCGGCAACGGTATGTCTTGCTGTTCCGTTGTATGAGCAGCTGGAATTGTTAAAGAAACATAAAAGTGCCATTGTAGCAGGAATTATATCCGGTGTCATTGCAAGTATGGGAAGTGTGCTTCTTTTTGCGGTGATATTCCATCTGAATCATGAGGAATATGTAACCCTTCTGCCAAAATCCATTACCACAGCAATTGGAATGGGAGTATCTGAAGAACTTGGAGGAATCGTAACGATTACGGTGGCAGTAATTATCATTACCGGAGTCTTGGGAAATATGATTGCAGAAGTGGTATGCCGTGTATTTCATATAGAAGAGCCGGTGGCAAAGGGACTGGCACTCGGTACTTCCGCCCATGCAATCGGAACCGCCCGTGCCATGGAAATGGGAGAAGTAGAAGGAGCAATGAGCAGTCTTGCCATTGCAGTAGCAGGACTTCTGACGGTAGCAGCAGCAACTGTATTTGCTAATTTTTATTGATGTATCTATGATGCAATAATTTTGCAAGGGATGAAAGGAGATTCAGATGAAGGACAGAGAGTATAAGAGGGTAATGGCATTCGTAAAAGATGGAATACGGAGCGGGGAGTTTCGGGTAGGCAGCAAGCTGCCAACAGAACGTGAAATGGCAGAAACACTTGGTATGTCACGTCCATCTATCCGGGAAGCATTAAAGAGTATGGAGAATATCGGATTGATTGAAAGCCAGCAGGGCTCCGGCAATTATATCTGCTGCAACATGGAAAAAAGCCTTTCAGAAGTAATTAATATGATGCTGCTATTGCAGCAGATAGATAAGGATGAGCTTGCAGAGGCACGCTGCCTTTTAGAATACACAATAGGTCTTCTTGCGGCTAAAAACATGGGTAAACAGGATTTTGCGGAGTTAAAAGCACTGGCAGAATCTATGCAGAATGCTGACCAGCAGTTCCATCAGAAATTAATATTAGGTTCCGGCAACCGTTTCATGATTACGATTATGCAGGTATTTTCTGAAATTTATAAGGAAAGTATCCGAAAAGGCTGGGAAAATGCAGATGCCGAGAAATTTGAAAAAATGTGGAAGCTTCATGTAGAAATTGCAGAAGCAATCGAAACGGGAGACCAGAGAAAAATCGATGTTGCCGTACAGGCACATTATGATATTATTCATACGTAAAATGATGGTAAAAAAAGTCTGGCAGAAAAGAAGGAGCCAAGTTTGCTTGAACGAACTTGGCTCCTTCTTTTCTGCCAGACTTTGGCGAGCATCGCGATAACTGTAGAAACTTGCAAAGCATGTTTCCCATGGTTACGCGAGTAGCTTAGCGGGCAAGTACTTCTAAGATTTCACCTACATACATGGTGTGAAGGTTGCCATCGGCATACCAGCTGCTTTCGATAGAAGAATCAATAAACTGGTCCGGAGTCATCTTTGTAGCAGATAATTTACAGCAGATAAATACCAGATTTCCCTCGTCAATATAAGGTGTGTCCTTGTAGTAATCAAGATGCATTCTTGCATTTTCAATTTTATTTTCATCACGTCCGGAAACAGCTCCAAGATATTTTAAAGCTCCTTTATTGGACTCATCTAAAAAGGTCAGTGAAAATGTCTCTCCATTATCAATAAATTCTTTGGTATAGCGTGTATCTCTTACAAAGATGTAGACAACATTTTTGCCCCAGAGGACACCAACACCGCCCCAGCTTGCAGTCATTGTATTTGCTTTCTTCTCATCACCTGCTGTGATTAACATCCATTCTTTGCCGATTTTAGTAAATGGATTCATTTCCATAAGGTCAATTGGATATGGTTGAAATGTATGCATTATTTTTCCCTCCAGTAAATTCGTAATATGAATTTAGTATAGCATTGTATTTTCATAATTACTATGGATTTGTGGTAAAAAGAATTCCCGAAAAGGTTTAAGTTATGAAATTTATTGATATAATTCTGCAATTCTTGAAACAGCCACATAAATTTCGGAAATACGGTACCAGGTACGGAAATCTACAATTCCGGTAACCGGAAGCCCAAAGATGGACTGGAATTTTTCTACGGCAGCTTTGGTTGCAGAACCATAAATGCCATCCACGGCAATAGTCGGAAGCGCAGGGTAGTTACGTGCAATCCGGTTCAGCTGCTCCTGCAGCATCCGCACCTTATCCCCGGTAGAACCAACCTCAAGGTTGCTGCCCGGCCAGGAAGCAGGCACACCACTGATTTCATCCGCCGTGTTGATATACATACTGCTGCCGTAATAATAGCGCAGAATTTCAATGGTGGAATACCCTTGGTCGGCTAAGTATTTCGAACCCCACTGAGTCATCCAGTTCGGGCAGCTTACCCGCTGCCCGTCACAGTACTGGGTCAGAATCGGCTGGCGGACGTTCGGGCGGGAAAGGTAGCTGTTAAACATCTCATCGACGATATTGGAAATATTGGAAAAAATGTTTCTGCCGTAGACAAATTTGTGGTCAAAGGCGGTGGAAGAAGTAATGGTAAAATCATAGCCTTTGTTCCGGTACCACTCCGTATACACCCGGTTCAGGGTAAAGGACATAATCGCTAAAATATTTGCACGGAGAGCAGCATCCGGCCAGGTAGCATAGATTTCGCTGGAGGCAACATTTTTGATGTAATCCCGGTAACGGACATAGTAGTCGTTGGCGGAAGAATCACTTGGCGGTCCGTCATGGACAATGACATATTCCGGGATGACAACACGGCTTAAGACAATCTCGCCGCTTTCAGTCATCGGCTTGATTTCATCCTCTGGGATTTTCGGCGGAAAATTCCCATAGAGAGTGTTGGCGGTTATAACAATATTTCGTTCCAGTGGATTTTCCACGGTGGCAGTTTCCATCCGGACATTTTGGATGGAAGTTTTATCCGGCAGAACGGAGATACCGGAAATATTGATGGGACGGTAGCCGGACGCATTTACCTGAATGGTATATTCCGAGTAAGGCTGGAATTCAGAAGGCTCCATACTATATTCTAAGGGGGGAGCCGGCAGTTCAACTGCTGCAGTCTGACCGGAAATGTCAGTTGATAGTTCTTCAATAATTTCAGTAGGATTTCCCGTATAGGAGAGACGGATGGAGGCATCTTTAATGGGGAAAAAGCCACGCTCTGTGGTGACATGAATCTGCAGTTGTCCTCTGTCCGTGGCTTTTTGCATATAAGAAAGGTTTGACATATGGAAACCTCATGATATTTATTCCATAAAGTATATGCCGGAAAGCGGGAAAACGTGTTATACTGTTGCAGAATGAATGGAGAGAAAACATGATAAATTATAAAATGATATTGCAATACGATGGCAGCAGATACAGCGGATGGCAGGTTCAGGGAAATACAGAGCAGACCATTCAGGGAAAGCTGCAGTCGGTATTGGAGAAAATGACAGGAGAAGAAATAGAGATACATGGCTCCGGAAGAACGGATGCGGGTGTGCATGCCATGGGACAGGTGGCAAATTTTAAACTTCAGAGTGCATATGAACCGGAAGAGATAAAGCGGTACTGTAACCAGTATCTGCCGGAGGATATTGTGGTATTAGAGGTATCCGAAGTACCGCTTCGGTTTCACAGCAGATTAAACGCAGTAAAAAAGACTTATTGCTACCGCATTTTCTTAGGGGAGAAGCCGGATGTATTCCGGAGAAAATATGTAACACCGGTGGCAGAAAACCTGAATATTAACAAAATGAAGGCAGCGGCGGAAGTGCTGCTTGGAACCCACGATTTTACTTCTTTTTGCGGCAACCGTCATTTCAAAAAATCGGCAGTACGGACGATTTATGAGATTCGGATAGAAGAGAAAAAGGATGAACTTGACATTTCTTTTACCGGAAATGGATTTTTACAGAACATGGTGCGAATTCTTACCGGAACACTGTTAGAAGTTGGAACAGGAAAGCGGGAAGTTCGTGAGATGAAAGAAATATTAGAGGGCAGAAACCGCAGTCTGGCAGGACCAGTGGCAGCAGCAAAGGGACTGGTGCTCATAAATGTGGAATATGAATAGATAAGGCAGAGAAAGCTTCATGGAGAAATGGATTGAAATCAGAAAAGGCGGCAATTTCATGGAAATGGCAAAGAAATATGGAATTGACCCACTGATTGCCCGGATTATAAGAAACCGGGATATAATAGATGAAAAAGAAATTACAGAATATTTGTATGGTGGAAAAGAGGCATTACATAATCCTCATTTATTAAAGGATGTGGATAAAGCTGCAGAAATTATTGCAGAGGGCATTGCAGAGAAAAAGGCCATGCGTATCATTGGTGATTATGATATTGATGGTGTCAATGCAACCTATATTTTATTAGATGGAATCCGCCGGTGCGGCGGCAATGTGGATGCTGCAATCCCGGACCGGATGAAAGATGGTTATGGAATCAATGAGCATTTAATCGAGCAGGCATTGTCCGATGGAAAAGAACTTTTGATTACCTGTGACAATGGAATTGCTGCAATCAACGAGATTAATTTTGCAAAGGAAAAAGGAATGACCGTTGTGGTAACAGACCACCATGAGATTCCTTATCGTAATACAGAACAAGGAAAGGAATTTCTACGGAGCAATGCGGATGCCATTGTAAATCCCAAGCAGGCGGATTGTCCGTATCCCTGCAAAGGAATCTGCGGAGCAGTAGTGGCGTGGAAGTTGGTGCAGGTGCTTTATGAGAGAATGGATATTCCAGTGGAAGAAGCGGATATTTTTATTGAAAATGCAGGCTTTGCAACGGTGGGGGATGTCATGGACTTAACCGGAGAGAACCGTATTTTGGTAAAGCTTGGGTTAAAAGCGTTAGAGCATACGAAGAATCCCGGAATGAAAGCGTTGATTGCAAAAAACAAGCTTTCTGACAAGCCGTTGAGTGCATATCATATCGGCTTTGTATTGGGACCATGTATCAATGCCAGCGGCAGACTGGATACGGCAAAACGTTCCCTGGAGCTGCTGCTTGAGCGGGATGAAGTAAAGGCTTCTGCACTGGCAGGCGAATTGGTGGAGCTTAACGAAAGCCGGAAATATATGACACAGCAGGAGACACAGAAGGCATTGGAACAGATTGAAAAGGAAGGCCGGGAAAAAGATAAAGTATTAGTGGTTTACCTGCCGGAATGCCATGAGAGTCTTGCGGGAATCATTGCCGGAAGAATCCGGGAAGCCTATCAGAGACCGGTATTTGTACTGACCAGAGGAGAAGAAGGAGTCAAAGGCTCCGGTCGTTCCATCGAAGCCTATTCCATGTTTGATAAAATGACGGAAGTGGCGGAGCTGTTTACAAAATACGGCGGACATCCTATGGCAGCAGGACTTTCCATGCGGGAAGAAGATATTGATAAATTGCGGGAACAGCTTAATCAGAAGGCAGAACTTTCTGAAGAAGATATGGCAGAGGTGGTAAGGCTGGATGCGGTGCTTCCAATGTCCTATTTTACGGTAGATACCATCCGGCAGTTAAGTGTGCTGGAGCCTTGCGGAAAGTCCAATACCAAACCGGTATTTGCAGACCGTAATATTAAGGTTACGAGAGCTGGTATAGTGGGCGTAAACCGGAATGTGTTAAAACTTCATTTGTTGGATTCAAAGGGGAATCCGGTGGCAGGAGTCTATTTTGGAGAAGTGGAAAAATTTCTTACATTTCTCAGTGAAAAGTTTGGCAGTGAAGAAGTGGATGCAGCTATGCATGGAAAAGAAAACAGCATACAGTTTGCAGCCGTTTATGAGCCGGCAGTGGACACTTACAGTGGAAGAGAAAGTGTACAGGCAATAATACGGCGTTTTCGGTAGTCCGGCATACACAGGAAGCTTTCAGAGGCGGGTTCTGTAGGTAAAACTTTAGGGATTTAAGAAAAATTTAATAGAGTATTATGGTTTTTGCAGGACGCTTCGGTTGTAAAAAGTGCAGAATCATTGTAAAATATAAGGGATTTATAACATACAGGGGGTATATTATATGACGAAAGAGGAAGTGTTTTCTTTCCCTTCCGCAGATGGGCGAACCACAGTTCATGCAGTACGATGGACTCCGGAAGATGGAAAGTATCGTGCAGTTTTACAGATAACACATGGTATGGTGGAATATATTGAGCGCTACCGGGCTTTTGCAGAATTTTTAAATGACAATGGTTTTCTGGTGGTAGGTCATGATCATATCGGACACGGCGAATCCGTTGTATCTAAGGATGAATGGGGATATTTTGCAGAGCATCCCAGCGATACGGTGGTTGCCGATATGCATACACTCCGGGAGATAACACGGAAAGAGCATCCGGGTGTGCCTTATTTTATGTTAGGACACAGCATGGGTTCTTATATGCTTCGGAAATATCTGGCGATACATGGAGAGGGGCTTACCGGTGCTATAATAATGGGAACCGGCTGTATTCCGGACAATACCACAAAGCTTGCCATGTTTATTGCAAAGCTGCAGGCAGCATTTTTCGGCTGGCACCACAGAAGTAAATTATTACAGAAATTATCTTATGATAAATACTATCATCAGTTTGACCTGACAGGAAAAGATGCTTCCAATAGCTGGCTGACCAAGGATGAAGAAATAGTAAAAACTTATTATGCAGACCCGAAATGCACGTTTGTATTTACGGTAAATGCATATATGGGACTGTTTGAGGCAGTTCTTTTTGACAACCAGCAGGAAAATATTGAAGCAGTTCCAAAGAGTCTTCCGTTATTCTTTGTGTCGGGAGCAATGGATCCGGTGGGCGGCTGCGGCAGCGGCGTAAAGAAGGTATATAATAAATTTGACGCAGCCGGCAAAGAGGATATTACCTGGAAATTATATGACAATGACCGTCACGAAATCTTAAATGAGACAGACCGTGATGTTGTATATCATGATATTCTGGCATGGATGAATGTTCATCTTGCCTGAAAAAGGAGGAAAAAATGAAAAAACATATCAAAAAAATAATGGGAATGGGATTGGCATGTATGCTGTTTCTTGGAGTGCCATTTCAGGCATCCGCAGCAGAAGTGACCGGTACCTTATCGACAGAGACATCCGGGGAAGATGGTGCGGCAGACGGAGCGGATAACAGTTCCGATGCAGCAGCAAATCCGGACAGTGGAGCAGACAGCAGCACTCCGGATGCCGGAGCAGCTGCAGATAACCCGGCAGCAGCCAATGACAAAGCAGATGACAATGTTGTAATCAAGGAAAGCGACAAACCATATCTGGCATTGGGCGCAGACTTATCCGAAGACCAGAAGAACACTGTTTTAAGCCTGATGGGAATTGACCCGGCACAGCTTGGTAACTATGACGTAGTAACAGTAAGCAACTCTGAGGAGCATCAGTATCTGGACGCTTATATTCCATCTTCCCAGATTGGAAGCAAGTCCTGGTCCTCCGTTGTGATTGTAAAGAAGGAGAAAGGAAATGGAATCAACATTTCCACAAAGAATATTTCTTATTGTACCGTTGGTATGTATAAAAATGCACTGGTAACAGCAGGGATTGAAGATGCAGATATCATTGTAGCAGGACCGAAAAATATTTCCGGAACCGCTGCGTTGGTTGGCGTATTTAAAGCATATCAGGAAATGACTGGTAAAGAGCTTCCACAGGAAAATGTGGATACCGCATTAAATGAGCTGGTATTAACCGGACAGCTTGAAAGCGGCACCGGAGCAGATGCTGAGTCGGTAGAAGGTCTGGTAGCATACTTAAAACAGCAGATTGCAGAGAATGGCCTCACCGATGATGACAGCATTCGCAAAGCCATTGATGAAGCTGCAGATAAATTTGATGTGACACTGACCGAAGACCAGAAAGCACAGTTATTAGAGCTTTTGAAGAAAATCGGTGATCTGGACCTTGATGTGGACAGTCTTGTAAATCAGGCAAAATCCATTTATGACAAGATTGAAAACCTTGGTGCAGATGGAATCTTTGATAAGATTGGAAGCTTCTTCTCAAATCTGTTTTCATCTATTGCAGATTTCTTTAAGAATCTGTTTAGTTAAGACGGAATCTGTCATTGGCAGTTCAAAACAACTACTGAGATATTCTTGGTAGTTGTTTTTTTTCGCAAGTAACAAGAAAACACATGTTTGCCAAAAAAATCTCCATGTGTTATACTAGCCGCAGGGCTTCTTTTGAAGCAGTTTTTAGAAAGAAAGGAATGGAACAATGGCGAAACAGGAAACATATGATGCAAGCAGTATTTCCGTACTGGAAGGACTGGAAGCTGTCCGGAAGAGACCGGGAATGTATATTGGAAGCGTCTCAAGAAAAGGATTGAACCATTTAATATATGAAATCGTGGATAATTCGGTAGATGAGCATCTTGCTGGTGTATGTGATACCATCCGTGTTACATTAGAGGCAGATGGCTCCTGTACCGTAGAAGATAACGGTCGGGGAATTCCGGTGGGA
>ULSA01060083.1_pt1 | contig 14078 bp, 8 predicted proteins | sample 1955951 | NCBI WGS metagenome assembly ULSA01 (sample SAMEA4835697, study PRJEB28245) | human gut metagenome | biome: gut microbiome; material: fecal sample | place: Denmark | collected 2008 | reverse complement strand
GTTTTGATTATCCGATATTGTCAACCGCTGTCGGCGCCGTACTTTTTGCGGCAAAAACGCCGAAAAACGGGATTTCAAAGCATTTCCGACCCCGACCCGCGCACGCATGTCTAAAAGCGCGGTTTTGAAGCCCATAAAGACCAAATAAAGACCAAAGCGCGAATTTTTGCCCGCTCTCGAACAGGCCTTCGGGCAAAAGAAAACCCCGCAAGCCCTTGATACACAAAGGATTGCGGGTTGGAGCTACTGGCCGGACTCGAACCGGCGACCTGCTGATTACGAATCAGCTGCTCTACCAACTGAGCCACAGTAGCAGAAAATCAACAGCTTATATATTATAAGCGAGACTTCGTTTTTTTGCAAGAGCTTTTTTCAATTTTGTCGACTGTCGGAGAAATATTTTGCGTGGCGCGGCTGTTCGCTCTTGCTTAAGCTTTTGTTCTGTGCTATAATATCCGCATATCCGCCCGTAGCGAAGCTGGATATCGCAGCAGATTCCGATTCTGAAGGCCGGGGGTTCGAATCCCTCCGGGCGGGCCAGAAAAAGCACTTGCAAATGCAAGTGCTTTTTAAACTAAGCGCACCTTCGGTGCATGAAAAATGAAGGCGCTTCGCTAATGAAGTGCGGTGAACCGCATGAAAATCAAAGTGTGCGCACTTCCTGCGAGCATAGCAAGCACTTCATGACAACGAAGTTGTCGCTTCAGGTTTGCAACTCAAGCACTTCATGAATTGAAACAGCAATCACATTTAGCGAAAAGAGCAGGAAGGCACCGGTCTTCCTGCTCTTTTTCACTTTACTTGCCGACCCAACCCGCCGACCCTGCCACACGCAGCCGCACCGGCTGTTAACCGGCTCAGAGCATCGCGCTGCCCGCGGCAGAAACAGCTCAAAACAGTGGTGTGTTTTTGTGTGTTGCTTTGCTTTGCGGAGATTAAATACAAGTGTTCGGACAGCAGGATTATATTCGGCAAGGCGAAGAGTTTTAAGCCGTATAATATCAATGCTTTTTGCAACAATTCCTCATTTCCGAATTTTTGACACGAAAGTAACCCTGAGTTTCATGGATTACTTTATAAAAAAGCGCCTTCCAAAGAATATTTTTTCATGCTTTGAGGGCGAAAAAACGAACAGACAAAACAATGACGAACTTTGTCGGCAGTTGGCCGACTGTTACAGAGTCCGTTTTTTCACACACATCCGGAAAAAGCCCGAAAGACAGCCAACAGAGCGAAGGTATTATTGCATAGAAATCTTGAAAATTGGAAATTTTGTGGTATACTTAATGGGTATAATTGTGCCCATTTGAGCAAGAGTCGCAGAGCGATTGAAAATAATCGGAGCACTGAACTGTTGTTGTTTGTATTACGTGCACTTTGACGGAGCTTTTTGGATTGGAGTTTTGATATGAAAAAGGTACCATTTTCTCGGCATGAGGCCGTTCTGCTCCTGGATGCGTATTTAAATTCCGTTGCCACAGGTCAGCCGAGAGCACGAGCAGCCAAGAATGTTTCAGAAGATTTGCGCAAAATGGCAATCAACAACGGAATAGAATTTGACAAGTTATATCGCAGTGAAAGTGGTATTTTTAAACAAATGGCAAGTATGGAATCCGCTTATGTAAGGATGTCTGAAATGAATTTACTGTAAATAAGTATAATAACCGCTGTTTTATTATATGAGGAGAAGAACAGTATGAGTGAACTTTCAAAGTATTTTACAAACGCATTTTCTCACAGCTACAAAAGCAAGACTCCCGATGAATATGTTTTCCAACGCGGTGACTATCGGTTCTCCGTTCTCTCGTCAAGAATTATCCGCGTTGAAAAAGACGAAAAACGGATTTTTACCGATGAAGCGACTCAGACCGTTATCTGCCGCGATTTCGACAGACCCCAATTCAGCTTTTCTCAGGATAATAATAAAATCGTGATAAAAACAGATGATATTATATTCCGCTTTGACCTTTCAAAAGGCAAAACAGAGAGCATTACGCTCAAGGACTCAAGATGCGTCACCAACTTCAAAGCCGGCAACCTCAAGGGTACCTACCGCACTCTCGACATGATAAACGGCTCTGTCATGCTCGGGAACGGGCTGATGAGCACAAACGGCGTTTCTGTTGTTGACGATTCAAAAACAGTGATCATGAGCACGGACGGAACCTTGAAAGAGCGCAGACACATTCAAAAAGACGAATACTATTTTGCTTTCGGCAATGATTTTCGCGGTTGCCTCAAAGACTTTTTTAAGCTCTGCGGCTCGGTACCCCTCGTTCCGAGATACTGCCTTGGCAACTGGTGGAGCAGATACAAGGACTACAGTCAACAGGAATATATCGATCTGATGAAAAAATTTCTTGAACGTGATATTCCTATCTCGGTTGCAACAATTGACATGGATTGGCATTGGGTAGATGTTATTAAACGTTTCGGAAAAGAAAATGCACTCTTTCGCCGTGATGGTTTTCTGCCCTACAGGAACATTGTAGAAGCATTTCAGTCTCAGGGCTGGACCGGCTACAGCTGGAACACCGAACTTTTTCCTGATTACAAAGAACTGCTTTCGTGGCTGCACGACAAGAACTTCAAGGTCACCGTCAACCTCCATCCGGCGCAGGGAGTACGCCCGTTTGAAGATCAGTACGAAGATTTTGCACGCTTTATGGGCGTTGACCCGAAGAGCAAAAAACGCATTCCCTTTGATATTACCGACCCGAAATTCATTGATGCCTATTTCAACATTCTCCACAGACCCTATGAAAAAGACGGCGTAGATTTCTGGTGGATCGATTGGCAGCAGGAAAAGGATACAAAAATCAAAGGTCTTGATCCCCTTTGGGCGCTCAATCATTATCACACTCTTGATCTTGCCTCAACCGGCAAAAGGCCCCTCATTCTTTCCCGCTTTGCCGAGGTCGGCTCTCACCGCTACCCTCTCGGATTTTCCGGCGACACGATAATCAGCTGGAAGAGCCTTGATTTTCAACCGTATTTCACTGCAAATGCCGCAAACGTCGGCTATACCTGGTGGAGTCATGATATCGGAGGTCATCAGCTCGGCTCAAGGAATGATGAGCTTTATGTTCGCTGGGTTCAGCTCGGTGAATTCAGCCCGATAATGCGCCTTCATTCAACAAAAGACGAGTTCATGGGCAAAGAGCCCTGGAAATACAGCTTTGCCGCAGAAACAGCGGCAGTGAATGCGCTCAGAGAACGTCATGCGCTCATTCCGTACATATACTCGATTAACCGTCTCACCCACACAGAGGGACGCGCCCTTTGCGAGCCGATGTATTACTCATATCCGTGCGAAAAAGCCGCCTATGAAGTGCCGAATCAGTTTTTCTTCGGCACTGAGCTCATGGTATCACCTATTACCAAGCCCGCTGACAAGCGCACCTACCTTGCACCCGCAAAAGTGTGGCTGCCGAAAGGCAGATGGACAGACTGGTATACCGGCAGAATCTACGAGGGCGAACGCTTTGTTACCATGTACCGTGATTTGAATGCGTTGCCCGTGCTCGCAAAAGAGGGAGCTATCATTCCTCTTTCTCAAAACAGCAAGACTAACGACTGGTCGAATCCCGAAAAGCTGACTATCAGAATTTTCAGAGGAACAAACAGCTTTACCCTCTATGAGGACGATGGCGAAACGATGAGCTTTGAAGACGGAGCTTTTGCGGAAACCGTACTTTCTGTTAAAGAAGCAGGAGAGGATCTGTTGTTTGAAATCAGTGCTGCCAAGGGAGATCTTTCCGTCGTTCCTTCAAAACGTGAATGGAAGCTCGTCTTTGACGATATCTCCTCGGCAAAGGAAATCACCGTCAAGGTCTCCGGCAGAATAACCCCTGTTTCACCCGAATACAAGTTCGGAAAAACCGTTATTACTCTGTCTTCGGTTCAAGCAGACGCAGATATTAAAGTTGAATTAAAAGCCTTTGAAATTCGCAAAAATCCATGCAAAAAGGAGGCCGTCGGCGAACTTCTTTCAAAATACCAGTTGCCGACAATTTTTAAACGGGCGGTTTTTACTCCGTTTATTAAAGATCTCTCAAAGCCGTTCCCGCTTCATGACAGCGCGTTCAAAGGTCCGGTTGAAGAAGTGCTTATTTGATTTACGGCAAAACTTAACAAAGCAAACGGCTGTTTCGAGGATGTTCGGAGCAGCCGTTTTCCCATCGTGAAAAATTATCTGATAACCACCTACGATAACTACATCGGAATTCTATCCACTATTTTCGCCGACCGGCTTTGGATAAAAATCGTATCATCCATTTTGTCCTTTGCCACAGTATTTATCGCAGCATATTTAAATCTGAACAAGCTGTCTAAGGCGCACAAGGAGGCGGCAAACAGGCCGCTGATTGTGCAGAATGAGATTACACACAGATACACGTCTACGATATCAGCCCCCGGTAGTAACCGGACTGCGGACTTGAGAAATAGTAAAGACTGCCTTGGAAAAGTGCTTTGCCAAATGACAAAAAACGGACACCTCGCAGGTATAACGGCTGCGAGGTGTCTTTGTTTTCATACTTTTCGGGTAAAATATGAAAAAATACCCGGAGGTAAATGTAATGAGGAAGCCGAACGTTTGGAGCGCGAACGCAAAGAAGAAGAACATCGCATTGCAGTCGAAAAAAGGAACAAGAAAGCTAAAAAAGTTTTCATAGCGATAGCGTCTGTTGCGTGTGTTTGTGCGGTTTTTCTCATTTTGTTGAAAACAGTCATTATACCGAAACAAAGGATAAATAAAATAAAAACTGCAAATGTCGGAGATATCATAGTTTTCGGCACTTACGAGCAGGATAACAATATTTCCAACGGTAAAGAGAATATTAAGTGGCTTGTTTTGGCAAAAGAAAACAACAGGGTTCTTGTCATCAGCGATAAAGCACTCGATTCCGTTTTCTGTAAAAATCACCTTAGGCGAATGAAAAATGAAGCGCTTCGCCAATGAAGTGCGGCAAACCGCACGAAAAGCAAAGTGCGCGCACTGCATGGCAACGAAGTTGCCGCCGAAAACGGGCAGTGCCGAACGCGCAGAACCTTGCGGTTATAAATCTTCCGCCGAATAAGGACGACAGGCTTGTCGGCGGCGATATCGAGAACCTTATGAAGCTTTCCGAAAAGCTTCATAAGGCGCGAAACAGCGGATAAAAATTAAGAGGCGCATTAAATATAACAAAGACGGGGCTGCCATATAGACAGTCCCGCTTGAAAAATTATCAATAATCCGTAACTCTGATTGTCGAAATAATCTCTGCGCCGAGCAGGGTTTCGAGCTTCGTGCGAAGCTCGCGCTCCGAGGCTGCGGGAGTTACAAAGGCGAACTCGTCCTCCGGCGCACCGGCGCGCTTTAAGAGCTTTATTTCGCCGAAGGTTTTCTCCGCCGAGGAGATGACCTGCTGCTTTTGCTGAGCGCGTCCTCTGACGTAGAGCGCAGTGGGCATATCGAGGTAGTCGGCTACATAGCCCTCCTCGCTGTCCGCCCAGCCGAAGAATTTCTGCTTGTTCTCATGGCGTGCGCAGTCAATGACATCGCCGACGACCGCGCTCGCGGTGGGCAGCTTGCCCGCGCCTCTGCCGTAGAATACGACGTCGCCTATCGCGTCGCCGCGCACGAGAATAGCGTTGAAAACATCATCGACGCTTGCGAGCTGGCTGTGATGATTGACAAATGCGGGGCTGACTATCGCATAGATGTGCTTGCCGTCCTCGCTCTTGCGCGCCCTGCCGAGCAGCTTTATGACTCCGCCCCAATCCTTGGCGTAGTCAACGTCCTCAAGGGTTATCTCGGTTATGCCCTCGGTATGCACCTGCTCGGGATAGACGTGCTTGCCGAAGCAGAGCGAGGCGAGTATGCAGACCTTGCGGCACGCGTCGAAGCCGAGAATATCGGCGGAGGGGTCGCGCTCGGCGTAGCCGTTATCCTGCGCGAGCTTGAGCGCATCCTCAAACGCCATATTGTCGTTTATCATCTTGGTGAGAATGAAGTTTGTCGTGCCGTTTAATATGCCGGCGAATTCGTCTATCTCATTTGCGGCGAGGCACTGGCTTATCGGCCTGATTATCGGAATACCGCCGCCGACCGACGCCTCAAACAGGAAGTTCACGTTGTGCTGTGCGGCATATTTCAGCAGCTCGCAGCCCTTGGCAGCGACAAGCTCTTTATTCGAGGTGACGACGCTCTTGCCCGCCTTGAGGCAGGCGGAGACAAACTCGTATGCCGGATGAAGGCCGCCCATTGTCTCGACGACAACCTTAACCTCGGGGTCGTTGAGGATGATGTTGAAATCTTTTATAAAGAGCTTCTCGTTGGGGTCCCCGGGGAAGTCCTTGAGGTCGAGGATGTATTTTATCTCGAGCTCGGACTGAGTGCTCTTTCTTACTATACTGTCGTGATTTTTGTTGATGACCTCGGCAACGCCGCTTCCGACAACGCCGTAGCCCATTATAGCTATATACATGGCAACTTTCTCCCCACTGTTATTTTTTTACTATTTTATCACAAAGGAGAGCGGCGATAAAGTCTCAAAAGAAAACTTTTTTACTTTTTTGTGAAGTATTTTTCAAACTCATTGAGTTTTAAGGCAAAATAGTATAATATATATGATGTATTATGCCGCCTTGAAACCGTAAACAGAAATAAAGACCGTTGAAAGAAGAGGTGCAGAAAATGTCTCCGGAAACTGTTGAAAGAAGAAGAGCCGTGCTGATAAACGTCGCGTATATCGCGCTCGTGCTCGGTGCGTTTTATCTGTTTATGAAATATGCGTTCTGGACTGTCGCGCCGTTCATATTCGCTTTTGTCCTCGCAGTCGCGCTACAGCGCCCGACAAACTTCCTCTCGAAAAAGACGCATATCAAAAAAGGAATCGTCTCCGTTATTGCGGTTCTGCTGATAATCGCGCTGCTGGCAACCTTGATCGCCCTGACGGGTGCAAGGGTCGTGACAGAGGCAAAGGGCCTCGCTTCGACTCTCGGCGAATGGCTCAAGAAGCTTCCGGACTACGTAAAGGGCTGGGAGGAGTCTCTCTACCGCCTTGCCGAGCGCCTGCCCGGAGGACTCAAGAGCTCCGCGGAGGAAGCGATAAAATCGCTGTCCGACAAGCTCCTGCTCTCATCGGAGGAGCGGGCGGCTCTGCGCACGCAGAACGGCGAGAGCAGCGCGGGTATAAACCTCCTGTCACTTCTCAAGCCCTCGCTCAGCGGCGTTTGGTCAACCGCAAAGCAGATACCGAGCATCTTGGTCGGTATGCTCCTGTTTATTATCGCGGCCTGCTTTATGACCGCCGGATATGACGGCATAGTCGGCTTTATCAAGAATCAGCTGACCCCGCAGAAGCGCAGAACGCTCTCAAAGACAAAGAAGATAGTGGTCTCCTCCATGGGCAAGCTCGTCAAGTCCTATGCGCTTATAATGCTCGTCACCTTTTTCGAAATGCTGATAGGTCTGGGCGTGCTCAAAATTATAGGCGTCTACAAGAGCGGATATATATTTATTATCGCAATAATCATCGCAATAGTCGATATTCTGCCCGTGCTCGGCACGGGAACGGTCGTTATCCCGTGGGCGGTGTTCTCGCTGATAAATAAGAGCTACGGTCTCGGTATCGGACTGCTCGTCATATATGCCTGCATAACCGTCATACGCCAGATAATCGAGCCGAAGATAGTCGCAAACAACCTCGGCATCCCGGCGATAGTCAGCATAATGGGTATGTATATCGGCGTTCAGCTGTTCGGCTTTATCGGAATATTTATTATGCCTATAATGATAACCGTGCTCAAGGTTCTCAACGACGACGGAGTTATACACATCTGGCGCAGCTCGAAAAAGGCGGCGGCGCAGGACGCTCCGGCTCCGACGACGGACGGCTCCGAGGGCGAAAAAGAGCCCGAAAAAGAGTCAAAAGAAGAGAGCGAACCCGAGAAGTAAATTGTTGACATTTGGTCTGCTTGTGTTATAATTGAACTGTAGTACAAAATTGTTCACCGGCACAATTTAAATCTTTTTCCCGAAAGGACGGTTTTCATGGATATTTTACAGGCAAAAAAAGAAGTTATCGCAGCGGGTCTGCGCCTCGTCGAGACTGGTCTTATCGCAAGAACCTGGGGCAACGTCAGCTGCCGCGTTGACGAAAACAGCTTCGTCATCACCCCGAGCGGAAAGCCCTACGACGGACTGACCCCCGACGACATTGTTGAGGTAAAAATCGACACTCTGAGCTACGAGGGCAGCGTCAAGCCCTCCTCCGAAAAGGGCGTTCACGCCGAGGTCTACAAGGCTCATCCCAACGCGGGCTTCGTCATTCACACCCATCAGAAGTTTGCGTCCATAATCAGCGCAACAACGCAGGGTATCCCCTCGCTGACCGAAAAGGGACGCAAGGTTATAGGCGACAGAGTCATGCTCGGCTCTTACGGTCTGCCCGGCACGAAAAAGCTCAAAAAGGGCGTCGCCGCTGCAGTTGCCGCCGATATGGACAGCAAGGCAGTTATCATGGCGCACCACGGAGCCGTCTGCTACGGCAAGGACAGCGAGGAGGCGTTCAACGTCGCCGCCACGCTCGAGCGCGAGAGCGCGCTTTATGTTCTCGACCTTTTCGACAGAAAGTTCGGAGAAAAAATTGCCGACTTGAGCGAAATGTGTGTTTCCTGGGCACAAAAACACGGAAAAACTATTGTCAAGCATGACGAAACCTGTTATAATAACTCATATAGAGACGCAAGCGGAAAGATAGTATTCTATGCTCCCGGCGATAAGGAGCACACCGTCACCGTAGACCCCGTGACCTCGGCGGTCAGCGGCGAGGGAGAGATTCCGACGGCAGACCTCCATCGCGCCATATATGCTTCACGCGAGGATATCAATGCTATTCTCTATTCTCAGGCTCCCGAGGTGCTCGCAGTCGCCGCCATGGGCAAGACCGTCAGGCCGCAGCTTGACGACAGCGCCCAGATAATCGGCACGAGTCTTAAATGCGCCAAGAACTCACCCAAGAAAGTAGTCAGAGCGCTCAAGGGTCGCCACTGCGTTCTCGTCAAGGACGGCGGCGCGCTCTGCTGCGGCTCGAACGAGAGCAACGCGGGTGCGGTCGAGATGATCGCAGAAAAGAGCTGCCTTACCTACATAGGCTCCGGCCTCTTCGGTAAGTGCAAGCCGATAAATCCCATCGAGTGCCTGCTCATGAGAGTTATCTATCTCAAGAAATACTCGAAGCAGGCCGAATAAATCAGACACCTACCATCTTCTTGCCCCCGTTTTATACAAAGAAAATCCCGACCTTAACCGGTCGGGATTTTCTTTTGTGCGATAAAATAACCACCGTCCGCGACGGTGGTTATTGCTTTAGCTGCCTATATGTTTTTCTACGAATCTTTCAACCGTGCTCCAATATATTTCCGGTTCAACCGAGGACGAGAGCGCGTGACCCGCTCCCTCGACGGTCAGGCTTTCCTTTTCGCACGCCGCCGCCGAGAACAGCTCGCCGAGCATTTTATAGGGCACCAGCTCATCCTCCGTGCCGTGGATGAACAGGGTGGGAATATCGCTCTTTTTGACCTGCTCGAGCGCGCTCGCCTGCTTGAAATCATAGCCGTCGCGGAGCTTCGAGAGGGCTGAGGCTGCGTTGAGCACCGGGAACCACGGGATATGCATCATTTCGGCCTCCCAGATGAACTCATCCCACTCCGAGGTGTAGCCGCAGTCCGCGATAACGGCCTTGACGTTGTCGGGCAGCGTCTCGCCCGATGCCATGAGCACCGTCGCCGCGCCCATGGACACGCCGTGCAGGATTATCCGCGCGTCGGGGTCCCACGAGAGAATGAGCTTTATCCACTCGATAACGTCCATGCGCTCCGGCCAGCCCATGCCGATTTTAGTCCCCTCGCTTTCGCCGTGGGCGCGCGCATCGACCGCAAGAACGTTGAAGCCGAGGGAGTGAAACTTATGAACAAAGCCCGCCATATGCCTGGCCTTGCTCGTATATCCGTGGCAGACGAGAACATAATCCGAGCCGGGATTTTCGAACTTTCTTCCGTGCAGCCGCAGAGCGTCGGACATAATAAATACGTCCTCGCCGTGCTCGTCATACCATTCCCGAATTTCCGGCGTGCCCGTGAGTCCGCTGTATTTTGCGCTCGAATCCTCGCCGTCGGACTTGCTTGCCATCTTCTGAATGAGGTTGTTGAGCTTGCTCATATGTATGGGCGATTTCGTGTTTATCGAGAAATTATAGAAAATCTCCGCCGAAGCCGCGGTCAGAGCGGTCAGCCCGCCGAGCGTTCCGAGGACGGCGCCCGCTGTTTTTCTGCTGTTCATAAACTTCCTCCTGCTTTTTTCAAGATTATAGCATAACCGCAAATGCCGTTCAAGCATCTCTGCGTTTTTTATATAAAATCATCGGCGCAAAAAAATAAAAGTTTGACAATTACTGCCTTTGAAAAATACGGCAAAAGCTGATATAATTTTTTCATCGTGTAGCCAAAGGCGTAAATCCGGATGGGTTTGCGTCTTTTATTTTTTTTTGCAAAGGAGACAACCATGAAAAATAACGATCAGACTTTTCTCGGGCAGGAAAAGCTCGGCAGGCTCATGGGCAAATATTCGGTGCCCTGCGTGATTTCCCTGCTCGTCGCGGCGCTCTATAATATAGTAGACCAGATATTCATCGCAAATGCCGCCTATCTCGGCTCGGACGGCAACGCCGCCAACACCGTAGTCTTTCCGCTGACGGTCATAGCCCTTGCGATAGCCGTTATGATAGGCGACGGCTGCTGCGCGTTTGTGAGCATATCCCTCGGCGCGGACAGGCGCGAGGACGCGCACCGAAGCGTCGGCAACGCGGTAGTGCTCTCGGCTTTGGGCGGTATAGTGCTGTGCATACTGTACCTGGTTTTTTCGAATAAATTGATAGCCATGTTCGGCGGCACGGTCAACGAAAAGACCCTTGCCTTCTCCAAGGAATACTTCTTTTGGATATCCCTCGGAATCCCCGTCTATGTTTTCGGTCAGGCGATGAACCCGGTCATACGCTCGGACGGAAGCCCGAGATTTGCCATGCTGTCAACGGTCGTCGGCGCGGTGGTCAATATCATTCTCGACCCCGTGTTTATCTTCGTATTCAAATGGGGTATGACGGGCGCGGCAGTCGCCACGGTGCTCGGGCAGCTTCTCACGTCGGTAATGGCCGTATATTATCTGTTCCGTATGCGCTCGGTGAAGCTCGAAAAAGCCTCGTTCAAGCTCTGCGGCAGGGTTATAAAAAGATTTATTCCGCTCGGAATATGCAGTTTTTTGGCGCAGATATCCCTCGTTGCGGCAATGGCGGCGACAAACAACATGATAAGAAAATACGGCGCGCTCGACCCTGTGTTCGGGCTCGCGGAATATGCGCAGATACCCATGGCCGTCGTCGGAATCGTGATGAAATTCTTCCAGATAGTCATATCGGTGTCGATAGGCATGGCGGCGGGCTGCATCCCGATAGTCGGATATAACATGGGCGCGGAGAATTACCGCCGCGTGCGCGGACTGTTCACCCGCCTGCTCATAAGCGAGGCGGCCGCGGGCGCAATAGCCCTGCTTATAGTCGAGCTGTTCCCGACCGGGCTTATCGCTGTTTTCGGCGCGGCTAACGAGAGCGCGTATTATACCGAATTTGCGGTAAAATGCTTCAGGATATATCTGTGCATGATGCCGCTCGCCTGCGTCAACAAGTCGGCGTTCATCTTCCTGCAGGCGATGGGCAAGGCAGTTGCCTCAACAGCGCTCTCTATGACAAGGGAAATAGTTTTCGGCGTCGGGCTGGTGCTCGTGCTCCCGCTCATGTGGGGGCTCGACGGAGTAATATTCTCAATGCCTGCGGCGGATATCCTCGCGTTTATAGCCTCGGCGATAGTGATAATCTACACCTACCGCACGCTGAAAAAGGATGAGAAAAGAAAGCTTGCTTAAAGAAAAAGATCCCGGAAGTCAAATCTTCCGGGACCTTTTATAATCTCTTTATGCCATGTTTTCCAGCGCATTCATAAACTTCGGGTTGCTGGGGATGAACATATAGTTGAGGAACAGAACCTCGTCTATCGCATTGGTCTTGACGAAATCCGCGAGCTTAACGGTCAGCATACGCGGGTCGAGGACATAGACCGTCTTGTAGTTTGCGCAGAGCCACGGGACAAAGGCGTTGGCGTAGCTCTCCTTTATGACAACAATGCTCCTGTCGCTCTGAGCGTCGGTCGTTATCTTGATAACGCCGTGGTCGCCGCCTATAAAGGCTAAGTATTTGTTGGAGGATGTCGTCTCGGTGTTTATGACCTGAATGCCGTAGCCGTCGCTCATGGCGGCGTCGGTATCGGAGGCTGTGGCCGTTGTGTTGACGGGCGGAAGGAAATATTCCACATAGTCCGGGTCATTTGCGAGCACGGGACTCTTTGTGTAGTTATAAAAGAGTCCGAGGAACGGCGAGAGCTTGCCGCTCTGCAGGGTATCCTTGTCAACGGGCTTGAAGTCCGCAACATTCGCAAAGGCTCTGTAGGCGTAGTATGCGCCGCGGGTCGTCCAGTGGTGATCGCTTCTGAAATAGAGATATTCGTCCGTGTGCGCCGCAATTTCGGCGTAGACATTGACGGGCGTTATATCCTTGAGCTGCTCGTAGATATAGCACATACCCTCGTACTGCGACTTCGATACGCCGGTGTTGTATTTGCTCGGCGCATAAAATTCTATAGCGGTCGGTGCCATGAGGCAGTAGGCCTTGGTGTTCGGCATCTCCGCCTTGAGGCGGTTGAGCGCGTCGGCGTAGGACTTCATGTTTTTATATGAGTTGCCGTAGGGCTCCATTTCGCGGTTGCCGATTTCGATTATAGACGAGCCGCTGTAGGTCTTTATCTTCACATCGTCGGAGACGGAGACCGCGTTTTTCGGCTTGACGAGGCTGCCGTCCTCGTTGGTCGGAGGCTCTGTGCTTTTCTCCTCGGTCGTCTGCTCCTCGGCGGGAGCGGTCGAGTCGCTCTGCGTGTCTTTGACTGCGCATCCCGCAAATGACAACAGCATGGCCGCCGCCAAAACGGCTGCAAAAAATCTTCTCATTTTTATTGAATACCTCCCGATTGCTTCGTTGTATATATAATAGCACACTTTTTATAAAAAATGTGCGAATTTTGATTTTTAATTTCGTCGGGCGGGAAAAATCCCGGCACAGGGCCGGGAGAATTTTCGGAACATCTTAAAGCTACGCCGTCTCGGGTGTGACTATGCTCTTGTTCTTTTGATATTCGTATGTTGTTTTGCTGCCGTCCGTGCCCGTGACCGCTATCTTGGCGGTCTCATATTCGTATGAATACGAGATAACCTCGGTGCTTCCCGCCTCGCCGTCCTGGAACCGGGTCTCCTTTATTTCGACGGGATTTCCGTAGGCGTCGTTTTTGTACTCCTTTTCGGTCTCGGCGCCGAAGGAATCCCTGACTGTCAGCCTTATCAGCGCGCCGCGCTCGTCATATTCGTATTCGGTGATGATTTTAGACGTGTTGAAGGGATTTTTGACTGTATATGTCTGGCGCACTATATCGCCGTCGGAGTTATATTTATAGGTAAACGTCTCCGTAAAGCTCTCGGACGCGGCTTCTGAGGAATTTCTCTCGCTCTTGACGAGCCTTCCCTTGCCGTCGTAAGAAAAGACGGTGCTCCCGTAAAAATCGCTTTTTTCTGCGAGTCTGCCGTGCTTGTCATACGAAAAATTCAGTGTTGCGGTCACTTCGCCGGAGGGCTCCGCCGAGGTGATTTTTGTTATTCTCTTCTCCGAGTCGTACTCGTAGCGGTAGGTGCCTTGGGAATGCCCCGAGCGGCTGATTTCCTTCACCGTGCCGTCGCTGTTGTAGGTATAGCCGTATGACCTCTTTTCGGCGGAAAAGTTCCCCTCGGAAATCAGGACATAGGTGATATATGAAACGAGGTCGCCGCGCGAGTTATATTCCTTTGTCCAGCTCGCGGTATAAGTCGTGTCTTTCTGATAACCGCTCGATGTTTGATTCCAGTGATACCACCCGTCGAGGTCGATGCCGAGAAAATA
>ULSA01076624.1_pt1 | contig 14150 bp, 9 predicted proteins | sample 1955951 | NCBI WGS metagenome assembly ULSA01 (sample SAMEA4835697, study PRJEB28245) | human gut metagenome | biome: gut microbiome; material: fecal sample | place: Denmark | collected 2008 | reverse complement strand
GTGCAAAGATATGGCGAAATTTTTAATTGTGCAAATTTTTTGTTGCCCCTTTTGGGAAAAATGAAATGATCGCTGACAAAATGGATGAGGGAAGAATGGAGAGAAACAAATGACGAATAATCGCCTGCTCAATTTTTAATTACTGAAATCTTTTTGTATCTTCGTGAAATAAAGCAACAAATAACACATTATGAAAAAACACTTTATCAAATTTTCAGCATTGCTGCTTGGTGCTGCAACTTTTGCAACAACTATGTCGTGTACCCAGCAGAAGGAATCTCCTATGAAAGCCAAGGTGGAGGAATTTGCGCCTGTTGAGTTGAAATCCGACCTTGCAAGTGGTTTGAATGACAAGGAAAAAGAGTTGGTGAAAATATTTTTCCAGATAGGAAAAATAACTGATGACTTGTTCTGGAAACAGACATTTGGCGACAAGAGTCTGCTTGATACGATTTCAGACAACTATGCGAAAGACTTTGCCATGATACATTACGGCGTATGGGACCGTCTGGACAACAATAAGCCGTTTATTGAAGGATATGGCGAAAAACTTCCGATGTGCAACTATTATCCGCATGACATTACATTGGAAGAATTTAATGCATTTGAAGATGAAAACAAAGATTCATGGTATACGGTAATTCGTCGTAATGATGACGGTTCGCTGAAGAGCGTATGGTATCACGAAGAATATGCAGAAGAGATAGGACAGATTTGCGCATTGCTTGAAAAGGCAGTTGCTTTGGCAGAAAACCCGGGATTGAAAAACTATCTTGAAAAACGTATCGAGGCCTTCAAGACGGATGATTATCTTGCCAGCGACCTTGCGTGGATGGACATGAAAGACAGCAAAATTGATTTTGTTACAGGTCCTATCGAAAGCTACGATGACAAGTTCCGCGAAACGAAAACTTCCTACGAATCGTTTATCCTTTTGAAGGATGAGGAAAGAAGTAAGGACCTTGCCAAATTCGTTTCTATGCTTCCGGCACTTCAAAAGGAATTGCCTTGCGCTCCGGAGTATAAGACCTTTGTTCCCGGCACTTCTTCTGACTTGAATGTCTATGATGTAGTGTTCTATGCAGGTGACTGCAATGCCGGTAGCAAGACTATTGCCATCAATCTTCCGAACGACGACCGCGTACACGCTTTGAAGGGCACACGTCGTCTTCAGTTGAGAAACTCCATGAAAGCGAAGTTTGACAAGATTCTTATGCCAATCGGTGAGCTTATTGTAACTCCGGAACAGCAGAAATATCTTAATTTCGATGCGTTCTTCTGGAATGTGACTTTCCACGAAGTGGCTCACGGATTAGGCGTTAAGCAGACGATTAACGGTAAGGGTAGTGTGGATGCCGCTATGGGTACGGAAAAAACATCATGGGAAGAAGCGAAAGCCGATATCCTCGGTCTGTTTATGGTTACGAAGCTTGTAGAAATGGGTGAAATCACCAACATTACGTCGGAAGATGCCATTGCCACCTATATTGCCGGTATCCTTCGTTCTGTAAGATTCGGTGCCGCTTCGTCACACGGTAAGGCAAACATGATGTGCTTCAACTATATGGAAAAAGCCGACGCATTTACGCGCGATGACAAAGGTCAGTATGTAATTGACTTTGAAAAGGCTAAAGAAGCAATGAACGGTTGGGCTGCTTTGATTCTTAAAACTCAAGGCGACGGCGACGTTGAATTTGCAACGAAGTACAGAGCTGAAAACGGAAGCATTACTCCGGCTCTTCAGGCTGACCTTGATAAAATCAACAGTGCCGGTATTCCTCGTGATATCCGATTCATTCAGGGCGTAGACGTACTTTTCGGCGAAACAAAATAACGACTCAGATTACAGATATTTATAGTTCAGGGGCTACACCTCGCGGGGTGCAGCCCCTGAATATTTTTAACCCAAATTGGTCATTAGACTTCATCGTGGGTTTGGGTTAATGTTGACATTCAAAATGTTGAATTGCATGAAAATAAAAAAGGAAGCTCATTGAGCTTCCTTCATTTATGCTTGTAGCGGGATCGAGAATTGAACTCGAGACCTCCGGGTTATGAATCCGACGCTCTAACCAACTGAGCTATCCCGCCGTTTGCGAGTGCAAAGATAGAACGAATATTTTAACTGTGCAATACTTTTGTGAAAAAAAGATTATTTTTCTAATTGGGGGAAGGTTCGGACGAAAAATCAGGCATGCATGTTTTTTCTCACCTTGTCATGTATTATATTTGTAGTCCGTAAACTTTGAATGAGACGAACCGTATGGATAAGCTGCATAGAAAGCGTGATAAAAGGACTGAATTTTCTGATTTGCAAAAAGCGCAAGGGCTTATGCGTCCCAGCTATGTGATATTTCCTGTATTGCTTGGACTGATTGTGATTGGAACCATGTTTTTCTCCGAATACAAGGATTTTGACGTGTCACTGATAAAGATAACCAACCAGTCGATTTTTTATTTTGCATTGGCATGGTTGTGCATGGTGGGGCGTGATTTCGGATTGACATGGCGTTTCCGTTCTTTGACCGACCACGATATTACTTGGGGACAGGCTTTGCGTGTGAATATGCTTTGCGAATTTACTTCGGCCGTTACGCCTTCCACTGTCGGTGGCAGCAGTTTTGGGATGATTTATCTCAAAGGTGAAGGCTTGCGGTTGGGTAGGGCAACGACGATAATGATGACTACGCTGTTTCTTGACGAACTTTTTTTCGTCGTGGCATGTCCGATTGGAATGATGCTGATACCGTTTGAAGAATTGTTCGCTTCTACGAATTTGAAATTTGCCCAAACTTTGCGGTTCACATTCTGGCTTGTGTATGTCGGGCTTGTTTTATGGACACTTGTGCTTTTTGTGGGGCTGTTTGTGAAGCCGCAGTTTATGAAAGCCTTGTTTCGTAAGGTCTTTTCGTTGAAATTTTTACGCAAGTGGAAAGAGGCGGCGTTGGAAATGGGAGATAATTTTATCGCTACTTCCGTTGAACTGAAGCAGAAGAAATTCTGGTGGTGGATACGGGCTTTTTTTGCAACCGCACTTTCCTGGATTTCGCGCTATCTGGTAGTGAATGCTTTGTTTTTGGCTTTTGCCGTCGATGCCGACCAGTTGTTGGTGCTTCTGCGTCAATTGGTGGTGTGGGTGGTTTTGACAATTTCTCCTACTCCCGGTGGTAGCGGATTGAGTGAATGGATTTTTACGAAATATTATGGTGATATGATAGCCAACACTTCATTGGCAGTAATTATGGCATTGTGTTGGCGTTTTATCAGCTATTATATATATTTGATAATCGGAGTGCTTGTCATTCCTTCGTGGTTACGGGGATGGAAACGCCGCATCCGAATGCAGAAACTGGAAAAAACAAATGAAAATGGAGACAACTGATAAAGAAGCGTGTACGATTTTGGTAGATGTGCTTGTCGCACATGGTGTGAAACGGGTGGTGCTGTCGCCCGGTTCGCGTAATGCTCCTTTGCTGGTGGCCATTGCCCGGCGGGATGATATTGAGAAATTCGTAGTGGTCGACGAGCGGAGTGCCGCTTTTTCGGCTTTGGGCATTGCACAGCAGACCGGAGAACCGGTAGCTATTGTATGTACTTCGGGAACAGCATTGTTGAACTATGCGCCGGCTGTTGCCGAGGCCTATTATCAGCAGTTGCCTTTGATTGTGGTTTCTGCCGACCGTCCGAAGGAATGGATTGACCAGGATGACAGCCAGACAATCCGCCAGTTTGAGGCTTTGGCGCAATTCGTGAAAAAGAGCTATGACTTGCCGGCACGCTGTGACGACGATACCGCCCGTTGGTATGTGAACCGTGTCGTGAACGATGCCATGATGGAGGCATTGTCGGGACGACGTTCGCCGGTGCATATCAATGTGCAGCTCGACGAACCGTTGACAAATATGGCTGCCTATGCCGGACCGTCGCGGAAAATCAATATGCTGACACCGTCGAAGGAACTGTCGACAGCAGATGTCAGATTGTTGGTTGAAGAGGCAAAGGATAAGAAAATTCTGGTGATTGCCGGATTTCATACTCCGAACTGTGATTTGTCGGAAGCTTTGCAGTGCTTGTCTTCGATGCCGAATGTGGCAGTATTGTGTGAAACTATTTCCAATATTACCGGCGATGGCATGATTCGTGCCATCGACCGTACGCTGTTGGCTATGCCGAGAGGTGGAGAAGCGGAATTCGTGCCCGATTTGCTGATTGTGATGGGCGGTGCCATAATCTCGCGTATCGTGAAAGCCTTTTTGCGGACAAACAAGGCCACGCGGCAGTGGTATGTGGGAATGACCGATACGACGGTCGACTGCATGAAAACGCTGACTACGCGCATCATTACAGAACCCAGCACATTCTTCTGTCAGTTTGCCGATGCCTATTGTAGGGCGGAATGTTCATGCGACAATGGTTTCGCCCAAGCATGGAAAAAACTGGAAAAAGCGGGAAAAGAGCGGCATGATGCTTATCTTTCCACTGTCGGATGGAGCGACTTGAAGGCTTTTTCTGTAATTTTGCCAAAAATTCCTTCGGACTGGCATGTGCAGTTGTCAAACGGTACGACAATACGCTATGCACAGTTGTTCGGTGACGTCTTGACGCAGCGCAATGACTGCAACCGCGGAGTGTCGGGTATCGACGGTTCGACGTCGACAGCATTGGGCGCATCGCTTGCGTTCAGCGGGACCACGTTGCTGATTACCGGCGACATGAGTTTCTCCTACGACTTGTCGGGGCTGGCTTCGCAGTATAACGGGCCACGGTTCAAGATTATCGTGATGTGCAACGGCGGTGGAGGCATTTTCCGCTTTATCAAGAGCACTTCATCGTTGCCGGAACTGGACCGTTATTTTGAGGTGCATCGTGATATTCCTGTTGACCGCTATGCAGCGGCTTTCGGCTTTGCCTACTATGAGGCGGACAGTGAAACTTCGTTGGAAACGGCTCTTGCCGACTTTTTCGGAGAGAATGAACGGGCAGCTATTCTGGCTGTAAAGACGGACAACGGTGTGAGTGCGTCGGTGTTGAAAAATTATTTTAGCAGAAAAAATCAAAAACAATAAAACGATATAACTATGAGCAACAGAGTTTGGACTCCCATTAAGGAATATACGGATATCCTTTTTGAACAGTATGGCGGTATTGCCAAAATAACAATCAACCGTCCGGAAGTCTATAATGCCTTCCGTCCGCAGACAAATAAGGAGATGCTGGATGCAATGGCTATTTGCCGTGAGCGTGCCGACATCGGCGTTATCATTCTTACGGGTATTGGCGACAAGGCTTTCTGTTCGGGTGGTGACCAGAAAGTGAAAGGCATTGGCGGATATATTGACGAGAACGGTGTGCCCCGTCTGAACGTTCTGGACTTGCACAAGGCTATCCGCTCAATTCCGAAACCGGTAATTGCTATGGTGAACGGATATGCAATCGGTGGCGGACATGTGCTTCATGTGGTTTGCGACTTAACAATTGCCAGCGAAAACGCACGTTTCGGCCAGACTGGTCCGAAGGTGGGCAGTTTTGATGCAGGTTTCGGTTCTTCTTATCTTGCCCGCTGCGTTGGACAGAAAAAGGCACGGGAAATCTGGTTCCTTTGCCGTCAGTATACAGCTAAGGAAGCCGAAGAAATGGGTATGGTCAACAAGGTTGTGCCGTTCGAACGCCTGGAGGATGAAACCGTGGAATGGTGTGAAACAATTCTCAAACGCAGCCCGATGGCTATCCGCATGATTAAGCGTGCCTTGAATGCCGAACTCGACGGACAGCGCGGTATGATGGAATTTGCCGGCGACGCTACGCTGATGTATTATTTGATGGAAGAGGCACAGGAAGGTAAGAATGCCTTTTTGGAGAAACGTGACCCTAATTTCCAGCAATTCCCGAAATTCCCAGGATAGCATATGAAGGCATCGTATTGCAGATATGTGCTGAAATTCAAACAGCCGGCCGGCACTTCGCGCGGAACGCTGCTTGAAAAGGAAACCTATTTCCTGAAACTGGAGGATGAGGAGTTTCCCGGATATTACGGATTGGGCGAATGTGCCGTGTTCCGCGGATTGTCGATGGATGATGTGCCAAACTACGAGGAATGTCTTCGTGAGGTCTGTGCCAATATCGGCAGAGACGAAATGTCGGATTTGTCGCAGTTTCCGTCCATCAAGTTTGGGCTCGAAACGGCTATTTATGACTTTTCGAACGGGTGCCGCCGCATCCCGTTCCCTTCCGACTTTACGGAAGGAAACGCAGAAATTCCTATCAACGGACTCGTATGGATGGGCACGAAGGAGGAAATGCTGAAACGCATCGACGATAAAATCAAGTCAGGATTCACTACCATCAAGCTGAAAGTGGGTGCTATCGACTATGAAAGCGAACTGGAGCTGGTGAAGCATATCCGAAAGGTGTTTCCGCCGGAGGTATTGACGATTCGTTTGGATGCCAACGGAGGATTTACGGCAGAAAATGTGATGAGTCGTCTGGAAGGCTTTGCGCGCTATGGCATTCATTCCATTGAGCAGCCGGTAAAGGCTGGACAGTGGGAACTGATGCGTCGTGTGTGTGACGAATCTCCGATTGACATTGCTCTCGATGAGGAATTGATTGGCATTGTCGAGCCTCAGAAAATGGGAGAAATACTGGAAGCGGTGAAGCCGAAATATATCATTTTGAAACCGTCGCTGATTGGCGGTTTCTCCGGCTCTGCGGAATGGATGCGTCAGGCTTCTTTCCGTGGCGTTGGCGGATGGATAACATCTGCATTGGAATCGAATGTCGGACTGAACGCTATTGCACAATGGACGGCACAGATGGGCGCTTCGATGCCGCAGGGATTGGGTACAGGTGCCTTGTTTGTCAATAATTTTGATTCTCCTCTTGTGCAGGAAGGCGAGGTGCTTCGCTTTAATCCGCAAAAAACGTGGAATATACCTGAATTAGATTGGAAAACTGTGGAATGAAACCGATAAAAATAAACGGTAAAATGTGCAGCAATGTCGGGGAGGTCAAAATGGTGGCATCCCCGGCATTGTCGGCATTTATGGAGGCTTGGTTTGATCCTTCGTGCGATTATGTGATTGGACATACGTCAGGGTCGACTGGCAAACCGAAAGAAATCAAGTTGCTGAAAGCGGATATGGTGCAGTCGGCACGGCTGACCAATCGTTTTTTCAGTCTTGGTGCCGGCAGTCGTTTTTTTCTGTGTCTTTCTCCTGACTATATTGCCGGTAAGATGATGATAGTGCGTGCCGTAGAAGCCGGAGGGGAGATTGTGGAAGAGAAGCCTTCCAATAATCCGTTGGCAACGTATGAGGGAGAGCCGTTTGACTTGGTGGCTGTTGTGCCTTCGCAGGCGCAGGCTTTGGTCGAACATCCGGAACGTCTTCGCTTTGTCAGAAATATGATTGTGGGAGGAGGGGCTGTTTCCGACTCATTGCGTCGTGACCTCGCTCGCTTGGGGGTTGAGGCATATTCAACGTACGGCATGACCGAAACTTGTTCCCATGTAGCCCTTTCGCGTATGTGTGCCGATATCCGTCCCTACAGGGCGTTGCCGCCGGTTACGTTTTCGACGGATGACAGAGGGTGTTTGGTGGTTCATACGCCGCAATTCTCTTTTCCATCGTTGACTACGAACGATGTGGTAGAATTGTTGTCCGAACAGGAGTTCCGTTGGATTGGCAGGTATGACAACGTGATAAATACGGGCGGTATTAAAGTTTTTCCCGAAGATATCGAGAAGCAGATTGCGCCGCTGATGAACAGTCGCTACTATATAGCTGCGCGTCCGTCGGAAAAGTGGGGCAGTGAGGTGGTGTTGGTGCTCGAAAGCAATCCATTGAGCGATAATGAGAAGACATCTTTGCTTGCTGCGTTGAAATCTGTGCTTCCTGTATACTCGGTTCCTAAAGATATTGTCTGTTTTCCTGTTTTCCGTGAAACTTCATCTGGAAAAGTGATTCGGGAAAAGTTGTGTTAAGATATGTTATTATTTGGACTGATTATAAATAAAGTGTCCAAAAAATTTTCATAGAAAAGCATATATCCCCATCTTTGCACCAGAAAAACGGATATCTATGAGATTGTCAGATTTGAAAACCGGAGAAACCGGTGTGATTGTAAAGATTCTCGGGCACGGTTCGTTTCGGAAACGTGTGATGGAGATGGGGTTTGTGAAGGGTAAAAAAATTCTGGTAGAATTGAATGCGCCGCTCCACGACCCGATAAAATATAAGATTCTGGATTATGAAATATCGCTCCGCCGTGCAGAAGCGAGCTTGATTGAGGTAGTGCGCGAAGAGGCCGCTCCCGATTTTGTTACGGAGGATGTGGCCTTTATCCGGGAGGATGACGGTTCTTTTATTAACACATTCGACCGCGAGCGCCGGACTATCAATGTCGCTTTGATTGGAAATCCGAACTGTGGCAAGACATCCATGTTCAATTGGGCTTCAGGTGCAAAGGAGCATGTGGGCAACTACAGTGGTGTGACAGTCGATGCGAAAACCGGTAAAATGGACTATAAGGGTTATCAGTTCAACATCGTTGACTTGCCGGGAACCTATTCGCTGTCGGCATATTCGCCTGAGGAATTGTATGTACGCCGTTACCTGCGTGATGAAGTGCCGGATGTGGTGATAAATGTGGTCGACGCTTCCAATCTTGAACGAAACTTGTATCTTACGACTGAGCTTATCGACATGGACCGCAGTATGGTTATTGCGCTGAACATGTATGACGAGCTGGAGAAGAGCAAGGTGGAGTTCGATTACGAAAGTTTGGCACGGATGATTGGTGTTCCGATGGTGCCGACTGTTTCCAAGTCGGGACGTGGCATTCATGAACTGTTTGATACCATCATTGAGGTCTACGAAGGAAGAAACGAAGTGGTGCGCCATGTGCATATCGGCTTTTCGAAAGATATAGAAGAGGCGGTGCAGGAAGTGCAGGCCGAGCTGAAGAAAGAGGCAAATTTGCATTTGCAGTTTTCGGCACGTTATCTGTCCATCAAGTTCCTTGAAAATGATAAGGAAGTCGTTTCAATGCTGAAGGCTTATCCTGATTTCGACCGTTTGCAGGAATTGCGCGACCGTTTGGTAAGCAAAATTGAGGAAATTCATAAGGAGGATATTGCGGCGACGATTGCAAGCTCAAAATATGGTTTCGTGTCGGGGGCATTGCGCGAAACGATGTCGACGACCGAAAAAGAAGAAGCCAAGTCGACGGCCATGATTGATTCTATTGTGACAAGCCGTTTGTTCGGATTCCCGATATTCATTTTTATCATGTGGCTGATGTTCTGGGCCACTTTTGAAATCGGACAGTATCCGATGGACTGGATTGAAGCGGCTGTCGGTTGGATTGGCGATATGGTCAGCACTTATATGCCCGACGGACCAATCAAGGATATGCTTGTCGACGGAATTATCGGAGGTGTAGGCGGTGTGATTGTGTTCCTGCCAAATATTTTGATTCTCTATGCCTTTATTTCATTTATGGAAGACTCCGGCTATATGGCGAGAGCGGCGTTCATTATGGATAAGGTGATGCACAAAATCGGGCTTCACGGGAAATCGTTCATTCCGATGGTGATGGGCTTCGGTTGCAACGTGCCGGCAATTATTGCAACCCGTACCATTGAGAGCAAGTCGAGCCGGTTGATAACGATTCTGATCAATCCGTTCATGTCTTGCGGTGCGCGTTTGCCGATTTATTTGTTGCTGGTCGGTGCGTTTTTCCCGAAACATGCGAGCATTGCTCTGCTTGGGCTTTATGCACTGGGTATTCTGGTAGCGGTTGTGACAGCAAAGCTGATGCGAAAATTCTACTACAAGAAAGACGAGACTCCGTTCGTAATGGAGTTGCCTCCTTATCGCATACCGACAATGAAGGCCACGATGCGCCACATGTGGGCAAAGGGTAAGCAATATTTGCACAAAATGGGTGGCGTGATTCTTGTTGCCAGTCTGATAATTTGGGCATTGAGCTATTTCCCGCGTCCTACGGAGGAACAGATTGCCCAAACACAGTCGGAATTGCGCCAGGAGCATATTGAAAATGTGGATGCCGCAGCGGTTTCGGCTACTGAAAATTCATATCTTGGACGTATCGGTAAGTTCATATCACCCGTGTTTGAACCTCTGGGTTTCAATTGGAAAATGACAATATCGTTGCTGTCGGGTACTGTGGCAAAAGAGACGGTTGTTTCTACGTTGGGTGTGTTGTATAGTGGTGACGCAGATGCCGATGAAGCCGCTCTTTCTGAAAGAATCCAACAGCCGAATCCGAAGACCGGTAAGCCGGATTTCACGCCGTTGGTAAGCGCCTGTTTCTTGATATTTGTGCTGCTCTATGTACCGTGTATTGCAACGGTCACTGCAGTTGTCAAGGAAACTGGCAGCTGGAAATACGGTGTGTTTACGTTGTGCTATAATACGTTCGTTGCCTGGTTGCTTGCATTTATCGTATATCAAGTCGGAACGTTATTCGTATGATGAAAACATCAGGGATGCGGTGATAATGGTAGCATGAGTATCGGATAAATGCGTTTCATGCCGTGTTTTTCACGGGTGTGATTGCAATATCCTCATGCTGATTTTGGATTCGCTTCAAATTATATTAACTTTGCGGTGGCTTTAGCGGGCTGCCGCAAAGTCGTTTTTACTGGAAAAAAGAATTACATTAGAATATGGAGAAGAAGTTTAAACGTACACTCGTGACTACGGCGCTGCCGTATGCCAACGGACCTGTCCATATCGGACACCTCGCAGGTGTTTATGTACCTGCTGATATCTATACGCGCTATTTGCGTCTCAAGGGTGAGGATGTGATTATGATTGGCGGGTCGGATGAACATGGAGTGCCCATCACTATCAAAGCGAAGGCTGAAGGCGTGACTCCGCAGGATATTGTTGACCGCTATCATAAAATTATCAAGGATTCGTTTGAGGAACTTGGTATTTCTTTTGACATCTATTCGCGCACTACATCGAAAATCCATGCACAGATGGCGAGCGACTTTTTCCGCAAGTTGTATGACAAGGGTGAATTCGTTGAAAAAACTTCTATGCAATACTACGATGAAGAGGCAAACCAATTCCTCGCAGACCGCTACATTGTCGGAACTTGCCCTCATTGTAAGAATGAACGTGCCTATGGAGACCAGTGTGAGGCTTGTGGTACTTCATTGAATGCAACAGACTTGATAGATCCGAAATCAGCCATTACCGGCAACCGTCCGGTGTTGAAGGAAACAAAGCATTGGTATCTTCCGCTCGACAAGTGGGAACCGAAATTGCGTGAATGGATTTTGGAAGGCCATAAGGAATGGAAGCCGAATGTTTACGGTCAATGTAAATCTTGGCTCGATATGGGATTGCAGCCGCGTGCCGTAAGCCGTGATTTGGATTGGGGTGTACCTGTTCCGGTTGAAGGTGCTGAAGGCAAAGTTTTGTATGTGTGGTTCGACGCGCCGATTGGTTATATTTCAAATACTAAGGAACTGCTCCCTGATACATGGGAAACTTATTGGAAGAGCGATGACACACGAATCATCAACTTCATCGGTAAGGATAATATCGTGTTCCACTGTATTGTTTTCCCGGCTATGTTGATGGCTGAAGGTTCTTATCAGTTGCCGGAAAACGTTCCGGCTAACGAATTCCTGAACTTGGAAGGTGACAAGATTTCTACCTCACGTAACTGGGCGGTATGGTTGCACGAATATTTGCGTGATTTCGAAGGCAAGCAGGATGTGTTGCGTTATGTGTTGACGGCTAACGCTCCAGAAACAAAGGACAACGATTTCACTTGGAAAGATTTCCAGGCTCGTAACAATAATGAATTGGTTGCTATTCTTGGTAACTTTGTAAACCGTACGATGGTGCTTACCCACAAATATTACCAGGGTGTTGTACCGGCAATGGGTGAACTGACCGACTATGACAAGGAAACGCTGAAGGAGTTTGCCGATGTTAAGCAGAGCTTGGAGCAATATCTTGATACATTCCGATTCCGTGATGCTTTGAAGGAAGCTATGAACTTGGCTCGTATCGGTAACAAATATCTTGCAGATACAGAACCATGGAAATTGGCTAAGACCGACATGGAACGCGTGAATACGATTATGTATGTAGCAATGCAGATTACAGCGAACTTGGCAATTGCTTTCGAACCGTTCTTGCCGTTTATGTCTGCTAAGTTGCGCGATATGCTTGGCATGGAGAAGTGCGATTGGAATCGTCTGGGTGCTGTCGACATCATTCCTTCGGGTGCTGTTATCAAGAAACCGGAACTGCTCTTTGAGAAAATCGAAGACGATGTGATTGAAGCACAGGTGAAAAAGTTGCAGGATACTAAGAAGGCAAATGAGTTGAAGAATTTCAAGCCGGCACCGGTGGCAGAAAACGTTGCTTTCGACGATTTCTTGAAGATGGATATCCGTGTCGGAACAGTTCTCGAATGTACGAAAGTGCCGAAAGCCGACAAATTGCTGCAATTCAAGATTGACGACGGAATGGGTGGACGCACAATCGTTTCCGGTATCGCTAAACACTACAATCCTGAAGATTTGGTTGGTAAGCAGGTTTGCTTCATTGCAAACTTTGAGCCGCGTAAGTTGAAAGGCATTGTGTCGGAAGGCATGATTCTGTCAGCTGAAAATCCGGATGGAAAATTGGTGGTTATCGGTCCGACTGGTCCGGTTGTTCCCGGTTCACAAGTTAAATAATTTAGATTGACATATTCTATAAGAGAAAAGCATCTCGAAAGTTATTCGAGGTGCTTTTCTCTTATTCTATTGTTATGATTTTCGGGATAGTGAGAACAGTCTTTTCAAAGGATTCGTAGGGCAGGGCGTGTTTCCTATAGAATTGCGTAGATTGATGCTTATTTTCCCGGTGTGGTTATTAAATAGAATAATACAGGAATTAAGCACAACGGCAATATGTTCGCCAATTTCCTCAATTCGTCTGATACATGAAAGCCGGATGCTTCTGAACGGATTGTGCGTGTCAAGGTCGTCGATGATCATGTATTCGTCAGTGAATTTGACATGATGGAATTTTCCGCACTTTTCGCTTATCGTGTCCAGAAACTCTTTCTTGAATTCTTTTGTAGGACGTTTGGCTTTTTTATATAGATATTGTATGACATCTTTGTTAATCATATGCTTCTTCAGGTTTGCTCGTTTGTTATTATAATGCCTAATCGTATATTTTTGTTCGCAATTGGTTGGATTTTTTTGTAGAAAATCATTGAATGTTGCTTAGGTATTCGTCGAATTGTTGGCATGTGAAGTGTCGAAGTTACGGGATGTGTGTGCTTTTGTTTGCGAAAGTGGGGAAAAGTGTATGTACAGGCGTTCTTGTAAGAGATTGATAATCAGTAGTGGATTTGTATACGGTGAAAAAAGTTGAGTTTTTTATTAAAAAAATGGCAGAAACAGTTGCACAATTAAAAAACATGCACTACCTTTGCAGTGTTCAAAAAATAATTGTCCAGTGGTGTAATGGTAGCACTTCGGATTCTGGTTCCGCCTGTGAGGGTTCGAGTCCTTCCTGGACAACTTAAGGCCTAATAATTAGCTGGTGCTGGTTGTTGGGCTTTCTTCTTTTTGTTGCAATCCTCGCTAATGCGCGGTAGGAGGCGAATGAGTGCTTTATGTGTATTGCATTTTGTTTTGTGCTGTATGATTTCCTGTGGTCTGTCGATTCGGGTTGTTCGTTTTTGTATTACTGGTTTTGTATCGTGTTGCAGTTGTGTTTCTATATATAATTGTCGGAGGTTTATCTTGGTGTTGTCTTCTGTAGAACTTCTTTGTTCTTATTGGTGGTTCATATTATTCTTTTTATATTGTTGGGACTATTGAGGAGAATTGTGTATTGTCATTATGGCGGAGTTGGAATTTGCCAGATGAAGAAGCTATGATTGATGGATTAGTGTAGGACAATGATGAATGGGTGGCTGTTTCTTAATTATATATACATAACGAAGTATTATGCCGCTTTTAGTGTGACAAATGGGAAGGATATAGTACTACTTCTGTATTTGTGTGTTTTTATAGAATTGACAATTTGTTGATTTATAGAGGTGTGGTCTGTAAACGATAAATTTCTTCAAAAAAAGTTCGTGAAATATTTGGAGTGTAA
>ULSA01025017.1_pt1 | contig 14215 bp, 8 predicted proteins | sample 1955951 | NCBI WGS metagenome assembly ULSA01 (sample SAMEA4835697, study PRJEB28245) | human gut metagenome | biome: gut microbiome; material: fecal sample | place: Denmark | collected 2008 | reverse complement strand
TGGCAAATACACAAAGCCGCCAACATAGACCCTGCCAAAATCATGAAATCAGAATAATCAATCAAAAATTAAAACCATGCTTCAACACTATATAAAAACGGCCTTTCGCCATCTGCTAAAATATAAGACACAAAACCTGATATCCATTCTCGGATTGTCTGTAGGCATTTTATGCTTCAGTATCTGCCTCTATTGCAGCCGGTTCATCTACTCTGTCGACCAATGCTTCACCCATAAAGAACGCATTGCCAATGTAAATCTCTATACACCGGACGGTGTCATATATTCGGGTATTCCCGCCAATCTGATAGCGGGCCTGCGCCAAACGCCGGTGGACGAAGCGGAAGACTACACCTTCGTCGCCTACCCCAATCAACGCAGTTACAATGTAGAAACAACCGAAGGGAAAGAAGTGCCCTATGAAGACTTATACACCATGGAAGTAGATTCTTCCTACTGCAACATATTCACGCCCCAAATAGTGCAAGGCTCATGGAAGACGGCTTCGCATACGCCCAACTCCGTGATACTGACCCGCTCACTGGCACGGAAAATATTCGGTGCGGACGAGAGCCCAATCGGAAAACGGATGATACTGGCACAACGATTATCCACCTCACCCGCCACCACCCCACGAACGGGAGGTATCGCCTATACCATACAAGCCGTGATAGAAGATATTCCACTCAATACCAGCTTGAGCTTTCTACAACAAGTTGATATGCTTGTCCTGAACGATAGTGAAGGTATATTACAGTTTGAACATAATAATAACATGACAGGCGGCTGGGGTTTCGCCCTTCTCCGTCCGGGTAAAACACCCACCCAACTAGAGGCACGTTTTCGGGCAATGAACCTGAAACATACAATGTTCAAACAAGAGAACGATGTGACAGCTTCACCTTTCGGGAAAAATTTCTGGGAAAAATCCATCGCCCCTTATTTTGCAGGAATCACATTCGTCATCGGTCTGCTGATTTTACTGACCGGCTTGCTCAACTTCTTCCAATTCCTGACAGGCAGTTACCTGAACCGTTCACATGAGTTCGGCATACGCAAAGCGACAGGAAGCGGGAACCGGCAATTATTCGGGTTGCTCTTTACTCAAGCTGTTCTAGTCTCATTGATTGCTTTCCTATTCACTTTCAGTCTGATAGAAATACTCAGTCCGTTTCTGTCTTTTTCGCTTTTCGACTTCACCTTGCTGGTGGAACGAAACTTGTTACTGACACAGACTACAGAATATATGGCAGGTATTCTTCTGCTATGTCTATTACTGTGTCTGATAACCGTATGGCGGATAAAATATATTTCTGTACAGACTGGCATTCGCGGCAGCAACTCCAAACGGAGTCGCCACAGTGTACGTAATGTCCTGCTGGGTATTCAATTTTTTATCTGTTGGCTATTCGTCGTGTTTACGGCAGCTCTTTATCTGCAAGCCGACAAGACCGGAAGTACCCTATTCCATACGCTGACGGAAAAAGAAAAATCCGAAATCATCAGTATCCCATTGGATTACCGTTTTATGAAGAACGACGAAAAACTTGCTTTGATAGAACGTATCAGCCGCCATCCCTCCATTACAGACAAGTTGCCGGCAGACATAAATTATCTGAATGGTCTTTCGGGTACAGGCATGTATACAGAGAAAGGGAATCGAGACAGCTATATAGAAGTCAACATTATGAACATATCAAGCAACTTCTTCGAATTTATGAACATCCCCATCCTTAGCGGACATACTTTAAAAACAGATGAACAGATGGTGGCAGACCATAAACTGGTAGAACACATGGGAAAAGACCTATTGGGAATGACACTATACAACTATGAAGACGGATATACCGTATGCGGTATTTGTTCCGACTTCATTGCAGATACCTACAACCAGAGTCAGGGCTTCATCTTTTTGCCCTGCAAATTCAACGACTATGTAGGCCATTGCTATATGAAATGCAAACCGGGCCGTGTGGAAGAAGTAAAAAGCTTCATAGAAGCAACATTGAAAGAAAGTTTTCCCCCGAGCATACAACCCCGGATTTCTACTTTACTAGAGGATATACATCAGGCACAAGCCATTGAAAACAAAATGAAAGGCATTATTCTGTTCTTCTCCTTTGTCAGCCTGATTATCACTTTATTGGGTGTTTACTCGGCTATTACCCTGGACACGGAACGCAGACAAAAGGAAGTGGCTATCCGCAAAGTGAACGGTGCCGGACTAAAACAGATTATCTTGTTGTTTGCCCGTATGTACATTTACCTGCTGGCATTTTCTGCCATCGTAGCCTTCCCCCTCTGCTATATCATATTGCAACTATGGAAAAAGATGTATATTGTATTTTTCAATGACGGACCATTGTTTTGGATTGCAATTTTTATGGGAGTAGCCGCCATTACTATACTAACCATTATTTTCCGCATTCTGAAGATTGCAAAGAGCAATCCTGCTGAAGTAATTAAAAACGAATAAAAAACAAACACAACAATGACAATACATTATTTAAAGGTAGCATTAAGAAATCTGCTGAAATATAAAGTTCACAGCTTTATATCGGTTATCTGTCTGGCAATAGGTATCACCTGTTTCAGCCTGATGAATTATTTTATTGATGCCGTAACCGCGCAGACAGATCTGCCGGATTACGAGCATCGCATCAGACTGGTCTGCTGTTCGGAAGATACCGCAGCCGATATCTATTGGAAATGGGATGACATCCGTTATTTGGATGAGCAATCCATAACAGGCATGGACAGCCTTGTAACAGCTTCCTACTCTCGCGATACCGAAATCACAGTCATCGACAAAAACCAGCAGGAACTGCCTTTCCTCATCAAGTACCAATGTGTCTCATCCTCCTTCTTCCCCTATAATGCCATTCGTCCGGTCAGTGGAAAAAGTAGACTCGATGCCCCCGATGAAGTCATTATCTCTCAGGAATTCGCCCACAAAGCGTTTGGAAAAGAAGACCCGACAGGCATGATTATCCACCTTGTACCGACCTATAAAGAATATCCCGAACAGATAAAGGATTACAAGATTGTCGGTGTAGTAACCAGCCAAGACACCGATTGCTACTTTCCCATATCCATGAACCCGTATGTTTCATTCAGTGTCGGCACTTTCCTTACAGGAGAAACCACGCTGGAAACCTTGAACAAGCAACTGGAAAAAATAACCTGGCGGCATGGGGAGTGGAATGTACATGCATACGCCAGCCTGACATCGGCACGCAACGATGATTTGCAAAGAAGCATCGCCATGCTGCTTTTCCGCTTTGTCGGTTCACTTATCCTGCTGTCGGGACTTATCAATTTCCTGAAATTCATTATCCAGATGTTTTATAACCGGCAACGTGAACTGGCTCTACGCAAATGCCTCGGATCAGATACCAAGGGACTATTCTCCCTGCTCTTTGCCGAAATATTCTGGATGATGTCCACTGCTTTCCTCCTCTCATTGGTCGTAACAGAGGTAGTGGTGTCTCTGGCGTATACTTATATCCCCCAAGAAGACATGATTCCCTTGCCTATGCCAAAGATATACGGCATGCAACTGGGCCTGTACATCGTATTGCTACTGGTATGTATGTCCGTCATAATGTACCCCATTTACCGGTTGCGACAATTGAGCATCATTCACTATATCGTGCAAAAGCGGGAACGGCACGTATTCCGAAACATCATGATAAGTGTACAGCTGGCTATCTCCATTTTCTTTGTAGGCGGCGTGTTCGGAATCACACTCATCTTCAACCAAATGTTTGATAAAATGTACAGCCCGTTATCTTCCGAGGAAGAACAACAGATTGTATCCCTGTCGGTGAACAGTATCCGTATGCGGCAGAACATGGACGCCATCCTTTCAGACATCAGCCGTCTGCCTGATGTCACAGACCGGATATCCCTTTCACGCTCCTTCGACATCCAATCATTCACCTATATGAATTACATCAAAAACGGGCGTCCTCAGGGACAAGTACTCATGACTACCGGAGATCCGCACTATTTCGAGTTCTTCAAGATTCCGATGGAAGGAAAGTTAGTGGACAGGAATGAGCAGGGAACAGTATACGTCAGCGAACAGTTTAAGGAACAATTACAAAAGGACAGCATAGAAGGCAGCGTCACACTGAGCGGCAATGAATATCGCATAGCCGGTACTTTTCGTGCATTATATAAGGAAGGCGGACAAAGAAATCTGTCCGGTTCCGTGTTTTTAGTAAACCCCTATCCTTCCTCTTATTACTTCAAGACCTCCGGCTCCGACGCTACCTCAAACGTAATCAAAGCGATAACAGAAGTCTGCCGCCGCTATGTTCCTGCTACATTACCACTGGATATCCGCGATTTCAGTGACTCCAAACAAACCGTTATGGGCACTGTGAATCTGATGCGAAGTGTGTTCATGTTATTGGCTGTCGTCAGTCTGCTGCTGGTGGTGCTCAGTATTTATTCCGCCATCTCTATGGATACGGTCAGCCGACAGAAAGAAGTCGCCATCCGGAAAATAAACGGAGCTACTCCTAACGTCATCGCCCTGTTGTTTGCCAAGACTTACTTAATTATTTATATTCTCACCTTCTGTAGTGTCTATCCCATACTTAGACTGACTCTGATGGAGTTGACATCAGAAACTACTTTCGGGGATATTTACAGTTGGGATAAAGGAGCATTGCTATTCCTTGCCATCGCCCTGCTGATATTCTTAGTAACGGTTTACAAAATATATGAGATAATGCATCTGAACCCGGCCAATATCGTAAAAAAGGAATAATAGAAGCGTCCATCGTGCGCTATCGCACGCGAATAGTGCAAAAACGCACGATGGACATATACAGACAGGCCTATTATATCATTCATTATCAAGCAAATAACTCTCAGGCATAGTTATTGTATATTATCATAAAAGAACAAACACTTAAAAACCGCTTTATGATTAAACATCTCTTGACTGTTACCTTCCGTAACATGACAAAACAGAAAGGACGGAGCATCATATCTGTGCTTTGCATCACAGCAGGGCTGTTGTGTTTCAGCATCTGCCATTATTATAGCACCATTATGAGCCGAGGTAATAAACTCTTGGACACTTACGAACGTATGGCAGTCATTCGGGGCAAAAACAATCCCAACATGTACATGGGATTTAGTCTTGACAAAATAAAAGAATTGGGGAACGAAGAGATACTAGGCATAGCATTTTTCACTAATGGAACCACAAACTTTAAAACACAATCGGATGCTGTCTACCGTATATCTGCCACTTTCTGTAACCATGACTATTTTCTGGTTTTCCCTCCAAAACTCATTGAAGGAAGTCTGGAAGAGTTCGATAAGCGACCGGAAATCATTGTCGTAACCAAAAACTTCATCCGGAGATACGCCGATGCCGGTACTACCATCGGTTCCTCCGTCACACTCAATAAAACAACTTATACCATAGGAGCCATCATAGAATCTTATCCGGCAGGAATGAACAACTATACCACTTCCTATGATTTGTTCATCCCATCCTCCGAATCATACGGCGATAAAGTCCTGCTACTTGGGAAGCCTTCGGATATAGAAATCATAAACAAACGTCTGGCATTACTTGATTGGGAGGGATACCAGACCACCCCCCAATGCTATTTGATGAGCCAGCTGCCTCAAACGTCAGGCCTGGAACTGTATATCAGTATCATCGGACTGATTATCCTGATTGTTGCATTGACTAATTATTTCTCATTCAGCATCAGCTCTTTTGTCAACCGCTCACGCGAATTGGCTCTCAGACAATGCCTGGGAGGAAAAAGCAGCAACATCTTTGGATTGTTATTCATTGAGCAATTCATCATCCTGACGTTAAGTTGCATACTTACACTTGCCTTGTCTGAAAGCCTGCTGCCTGCTTTCATCGACAGTCTGAGCTATAATATCCGCCGGGAACTGGAAATCGACATTCCTTTCCTGTTAATAAGCGAAATAAAATATACCGTTCTCATTTGGGGAGCCTCATTCCTTTTATGCTATATCTCTGTCACCAGAATCATCCGCCACATGCACCGCAAAGGACTAAGCGGAAGAGCCGGAAAAGGAAAACATCTATTACGTAATATCTCGTTAGGATTGCAGTTTTTCTTTTCGTTCCTTTTCCTTTTCGGAATTGCAGGAATATATTTTCAAATGCAAAGTTACTCCAACAGCACCACCCCCCTACTGACAGATGAAGAAAAACAGAACCTTATTATCATTCCCACCTATTCGTATGATAATAAGTTAAATAAAGAATTAACAGAAGTCTGTGACTATTTCCGCTCTAAAAGTTGGTGCGAATCACTATCTTTATTCTGCTTTAACACTATGAATATAAAGAAAGAGTATGTCATAGTCAATCAAGTGACAGAAGAATTCCTAGACCAAATGAAAATAGAGAAATACCATAAACCGGGAGAAAAGTTCGCTTATATCACACCCACCATTGATACTGAAATAAGAAGTGACAGTAGCTTTCAAACCATCCGGTTCAGAAAGGAATTGGAATACCCCATCAAGGGACAATGCCATATATTCCCTCAACCCAAATATGGAACTTCTTATTTAACAGTGCTGCCGTTTGAAAATAAACACGAACCCGACAAAATCATCCTGCAACTGAAGCAAGGGGCAAACCGCAAGCAAGCCCTGCAGGAGATAAAGGAAAAAATAAATACTTATTACCCGGCAAATGCCACGTATGAAGCAACAACGCTTTACGATGAACAAGTAGGAGAATTGAATGTCTTGCGAAATCTTTTCATCGTCTGCGCCATCATATCACTACTCATTACCATTCTGGGAATCTATCACTCTATACAGATAGATACGGAGCGCCGACAAAAAGAAGTAGCTATCCGAAAAGTGAATGGAGCCCACATCAGCGATATCTATTGGTTGTTTGGCAAAAGCTATGTGACACTTTATCTGATAGCAATGATATTGGCCATACCAATCTGTCTCTTTCTGATGATTATGGCAGACAGTATGATAAAGTTCGACTATGGACATCCGATGTTATGGAGTATCCCAATGTTTGTTGCCGCTATGGTAATCATACTGACCATCAGTTGGCGCATTTATAGGATAGCCCGCATCAATCCGGCAGAGATTATCAAAAACGAATGATATAATAACATTTAAAAATAGAACAATTATGATTAAGACAGTAAACTTACAAAAAATCTTCAAGACAGAAGAAGTTGAAACATGGGCACTGAATAATGTCAGTCTGGAAATTAAAGAAGGTGAATTCGTAGCCATTATGGGCCCTTCAGGTTGTGGCAAATCTACCTTATTGAATATTCTCGGATTATTGGACAACCCCTCGGGAGGCGAATATTACCTGAACGGCACAGATGTGTCTAAATTTACCGAAGCACAACGTACCAACCTCCGCAAAGGTGTCATCGGTTTCGTTTTTCAAAGTTTCAACCTGATAGACGAATTAAACGTTTACGAAAATATTGAGCTACCCCTGCTTTACATGGGTATTCCGGCTTCCGAACGCAAACAAAGAGTAGAAGAAGCCATGAACCGTATGGCTATCGCCCACCGTGTAAAACATTTCCCACAACAACTCTCCGGAGGTCAGCAACAGCGTGTAGCCATTGCCCGCGCAGTAGTGGCAAATCCTAAATTGATTCTTGCCGATGAGCCTACCGGTAACTTGGATTCAAAAAACGGTAAAGAGGTTATGGAGCTTCTGACAGAACTGAACAAGGAAGGAACAACCATCGTCATGGTAACCCACTCCCAGCATGATTCAGGTTATGCGGGAAGAACAATCAACCTGTTTGACGGACAGGTGGTCAATGAAGTAAAAATCTAAGTTGTGTCTTTAAGGTACAGATAGCACGGAAATCACGGAATAAAAGAGTATTCATATTTCCGTGCAATTCTGTATCTAAAAAGAAACTCCTGACAGTTAAATTATCAGCCTATGAAAAAATATTATCTATTAATATTGTTCGGAATCTGTTTTATCAGTTGTAAAAATCAGAATCCATTGCCCGATATGCAATTAGGCGCTCTGACAGATTATGATATAGAGGCATTTGATACATCCCCAAGGTATTTTAAAGATTATCAGACTTACTATCTGGAAGGTACTGCAAATTTATCTTCTCGTGAGGCTGTCCGAGAATTAACTCGTCATCATGACCGTATCTATAGTCTGGCAGACGGACGACTATATGTCCATCACCATAAAACCGGAAAGAGACTGCATATATTCGACTCTGTCCCCACCTCTTTCCGTTCATTTGATATAGACACTATCCGGCAACGAATCTATGCTTTAGACCATAAACAGATTGTTTGCTATGACACTATCGGCAACAGACTTTCCACATTCTCCTTGAAAAACCATTCAAAGAACGAACGACTGGCCGTCATCGGCAACGGTAGTCATCTTTTGCTCACCACCATGACATACCCACAGCCTGAAATATACCACATAGACTACGAGAACCGGAAACAAATTCCGCTGCGCAGCCCCAATAAGAAAACAGAGATTTACACTGACACACTGGATGCTCCCCTCTCCATCATCGGACACAGCAAAAGAGGCACCTATTATAAATACATAAATAGTGACACTTTGTTCCTCGTTACTCCTCAAGGACTGATTCCCATGTATGACTGCCACATGAAGAAAGCATCAAAAAGCGATTTTAAAATGCGCTTGCTTTCTTTAGATGAAACAGATGAATACTGGATTCCCCGATATCGTACCTCAGTAATTGTGAAAGGAAAACATTATAGATGCACTGAGGCCGGATTTATCACCAAAAGCTTTCAACCTATAGAAATTCCTTATAACTTCGGTCATATCAATCCCGAGAAACGAGGTGCCACCTGCTGGATAGGCAAATATCCTTTCTTCATGAGCAAAGATTGCCGTGACATTCTGCAAATCAACTCTACTGAATTGGACAGCATCTACTTTTTGCCGGAGGAACTACAGACAAGAAAAGCCTCCAATGATTTAATCTTAAATGTTCTGAACCTAAAAGATAAAAAGAAATGAACACCATTGCCACCTTTAAAATCATCTTCCGCGGTTGGTGGAGAAATAAACTGTTTATTCTCATCTCCCTCATCAGCCTGACAGTAGGACTCGGATGTACCAACCTGCTTGTCACTTTCTTTATTCACGAGTATAACATCGAACAGCAGACCCCCGACCGGCAGCTCATCTTCGCACTGCGGCAGGACTCTCCGATGGAAGAAGGCGTAAAGGTATCCTACGTCGATGCAAACACTGCCGGACAGATAAAGGAAAAGTATGCAGAAATAACAGATATACTCCGTATGAACGGAATGAATGCAAATGTCTGTAAATACAATGAAATAAAATATGAACACCCGTTATTTATATGTGCAGACTCTACATTAAATAAGTTTTTTCATTACACCGCCCTGGAAGGTAGTCTAAGCACAGTCTTGACAACCCCGGACAAAATTGCCATCAGCGAAACCTTTGCCCGTAAACTATTTCACGAGCATAGCGGCATAGGAGAAATGATTGAGATTATTGACGCAAATGGTGAGATACAAAAATATGAAGTAGGTGCTATTCTGAAAGAACGCCCACAATCATTCCTGCATTTCGACTTATTAACCGGCATAACAGGAGAATTTTGGGGAGGCCCAACTCTTCTAAAGCTACACCCCGGTGCTTCCGCATCGCTCTTACAAGAGAAAATAAGAGAGGATAAAATACCGACTCTCACTTCCGGAAACACACAGTATTACGTGGATGCTCTCAAAAGCCTGTATTTTAATACCCACAAGAACAGTAAGCAACAAAAGCTGGCCTATTTCCAGCAAAGTGATGTGCCTTTACTTTACATCGGCCTGATATCAGCTCTGCTGGTACTTGCCATCGCCTGCTTCAACTATACCAACCTGAGCCTGTCACGCACCCTGCAACAGATAAAAATGATACATATCGAGAAACTGATGGGAGCTCAACTGAAGGAAATCCGCAAACAGTTATTCTACGATGCAACGCTCACCGTATTATTGGCATTTCTGTTTTCCTTGTTACTTATCAATGACCTGCTGCCGTGGTTCAATGAATTGCTGTCGGCGCATCTGTCCCTTTCCTTCTTCTTCAGCTGGCAGGTCTTGCCATTGCTTTTAGCATTTGTTTCTGCCATGGCAGTGATACCCGGATTATATATCAGCCGGAAACTTTCCCGCCAAACCTTGAGTGAATACAGTCACAATTACACCGGAAGAAAAAAGCAGCAACAGATATGGATACTGGTCACCTTGCAGTTCATCTTTTCCATCGGATTGGTTTATGCCACAACAATGGCACAAGCCCAAATGGATTTGTTGAAGTCTCGTGCCCACCTCTATGAAAATACCATCGAACTAAATGGGAAAAGCCCCTTCTATAAGGAACTGAAAAAAATCAACGGAATAGAATCAATATCTTTATCCAGAAGCTCTGTACTGAATGCGTGGATGCGCGAACTTCCCATACAACAGCCGGACGGCAGCGTGAAACATTATTATATAATACAAATTCCAACGGACACGACATTCCTTTCAACCATGCACATACGCCAACTGGCGGGTGTGTCACCGGCTAAAGCATATCAGGAATACTCCCATCCGGTATTTATCAATGAGAGCTATGCCCGCATATTGAACATCGATGCTTCCAAAATAGGACATAACCTCCGTGAATTTGACGCATTTGCCGATAGCCTGAGCGTATTGGCCGGTATCATAGAAAGTTTCCCCTTCAATTCGCTGGAAGAAGAAATTGCAGGACAAGAAATATCTTTTGTACCCGAAAGCAGCCTGACCAGATACGGCATGTTTATACAGGCCAGACTACATCCTGAAACACGCCGGGAAACGCTGGCACAAATAAATAAGCTATGGGAGAAAATGTGCGACGGAAGAGAGTTTCAGTATATAGACATGCACCAAAAGTTCATGCAACGGAACAAGATGATTACAACGCTGTCCAAAATCCTGATAAGCTACTCACTCATAGCACTGGTGCTTACCTGCTTCGGGCTGTTCGGCATCTCATGGTATGCTGTCCGTCACCGCACCCGCGAAATAGCCATCCGCAAAGTGCATGGTGCCTTAAACCGACAGATAGTGTGGGCGTTGAACCGTTCTTTTCTATGGCAGATTTTGATAGCATACGCCATCGCCATTCCCCTCGTGTGGTGGCTTATGGAGCATTGGTTGGAACAGTTTGCCTACCGGACTTCCGCTACGTGGTGGAGTTTTATCTTCCCGCTTATTCTAGTTATGGTTATCACAGGCATTACGGTGACCATACACAGTTATCGCGCTGCCCGCAGCAACCCTGTCGAAAGCCTCAAAACCGAATGATGCATCTATGGGTGTTACATCAGGCCTGCTTCCGTTTCTCCTGAAAGACCACAAGAGACACGGAAGCAACCACCAGTGTAACACCCATCGCACTATAAACGGTAAATAATTCTTTAAATACAAACACACCTATCAGTACTGCCGTCAGCGGTTCCAATGCTCCCAAAAGAGAAGTAAGCGTAGGGCCGGCCAGTTTTATGGCCTTCACTAGTGTGATATTTGATATGGCTGTCGCCGGAAGTGCCAATCCTAGTATATAAAGCCAGGCAATCCCATCGGTTTCCAAGCGAATACCACCTTCCCGACAAAGACCTCCCAGAAAGAAAAACAAAGCCCCCAGTCCCATCACATAGCAAGTTAAGGCTGTGGAATCAATATGTACCGCACGGCTTTTCCTTACTCCTATGATATAGCCCGCATACGAAAATACAGAGACACAAGCGGCTATCAACCCTACCCCGGTATCTCCTCCAGTAAACTCAATATCACCCGATGACAATAATGAGGCTCCTATCAATGAAAGCAATATGGCAGTAAATGTAACGACGGACTTCTTTTCTCCATAAAAAGTAATCATGACAATAGCCACGGCCAAGGGATACATGAAGTGGATAATAGATGCCACTCCGCTTGCTATATTCTGATAAGCAATGACCAGACTGAATGAGGTTATCGCCCTAAACAGACTCAATACGAAAACGGTCATAAAGTCCTTAGTGCCCAACCGGAAGTTACATCCCGAAAGCAATCCGAACAATACCAATACTACTGTAGCTACTCCCCAACGGTAAGTCAGCACCTCAAAAGAAGAAAAGCCGATAGCTAATAAACTAATAGAAAAAAAAGGCGCCAGCCCGAAAGTAGCCGACGACACTGCTGCATATATAATTCCTTTTAACTGATTCATTCTGTCACTGTCTATCTAGAAACAGACACAAAGATACGAAAAACAGCTCATGCACAAAACTCCGTGAGCGTAAATATTCTCAGATGGACCCTGACACAATGACATATATACGTGTGGGCTTATGCAGACGTACGTGTAGGCTTATGCGGACGTACGTGTAGGCCTACGCGGACGTACGTATCGGCTCATGCGTACGTACGTATCGGCTCATGCGTATATACGTGTGAATTGTACTGGCCGATGCCCTTTAGAGATAACCGAACCGGCCATCTTCTAAAAAACAGATGCGGCTCAACAAAAGATTGTCAAGCCGCACCGTTGAAACAAATTCTTTTATTTCAATATGCCTAATTTCTTAAAGCATTGAGTCAGTTTATCTACTGCATAGTCAACCTGCTCTTTGGTATGGGTAGCCATCAAAGCAACACGAACCAATGTATCTTGAGGTGCACATGCAGGAGGGATAACCGGATTGATAAAGATACCTTCATCAAACGCCAATTTGGTCACCTCGAATGTCTTATCGGTATCGCGCACATAAAGCGGGATGATAGGACTCTCTGTATCACCGATTTCAAAACCAGCCTGACGGAAACGGTCTAATGCATAATTGGTAATCGTCCACAAGTTTGCCTTGCGTTCGGGTTCTGTCTTCAAGATGTGAAGTGCTTCACGTGCGGCAGCGGTTGCAGCCGGAGTGTTACTTGCAGAGAAAATATAAGAACGCGAATTATGACGCAACCAATTGATAGTATCTTTGTCTGCTGCCACAAAACCACCGATGGAAGCAAGTGACTTAGAGAAAGTACCCATAATTACATCTACCTGGTCGGTCAAGCCGAAGTGGTCGCATACCCCGCGTCCCTGATGTCCGAATACTCCCAAACCGTGAGCTTCGTCTACCATGATGCTGGCATTGTATTTTTCTTTCAGGCGGACAATTTCGGGCAAATTTGCCAAGTCTCCTTCCATAGAGAATACTCCGTCAACCACAATCAGTTTCACTGATTCGGGCTTGCACTTCTGAAGTTCTTTTTCAAGAGCTTCCATATCATTGTGCTTGTACTTTAACTGAGTAGAAAAAGAAAGACGACGTCCGTCTACGATAGAAGCATGGTCGCGGTCATCGCAGATGATATAGTCATTACGGTCTGTCAGGCATGAAACCACACCTTCGTTTACCGTAAAACCGGTGGAATAAACCAACGCATCATCCTTACCTACGAATTCTGCCAATTCTTTTTCTAACTGAACATGAAGGTCGAGTGTACCATTCAAGAAGCGTGAACCTGCACAACCTGTACCATATTTACGGGTTGCAGCAATTGCTGCTTCAATAATTCTTTCATCGTAAGTCAGCCCCATATAAGAGTTAGAGCCAAACATCAGGACTTTTTTTCCGTCCATGATAACTTCCGTATCCTGATGGCTGTCTATCTCACGGAAATAAGGATAAACACCCTGCTCCATGTATAACTGAGGCAATCTGAATTTACTTAACTTGTCTTGTAATAATCCCATATTTTATTATATGTGGCGTAAACCTCATCGGTTTACATTAAAATAAATGTATATAAACTCACTAATACATTCTGCTTTTAGGGAGTTCCCATCAAAACAGGCTGCAAAGATAGTAATTTCTGCAAAGCGTTGTTCTCTTTTTCAAAAAAAATATTTAGTAACATCAAAACTTTTATGATTTTCGATGGTTATAACTAAAATGTATTACTTTTGCATCTTGTTTGAAAGCTAAACGACCTAAAGAAGTATGACCGCAAAAAAAAGAATTGTATTTGTTGTAAATCCCATCTCAGGGACGCAGGGGAAGAAGGCCATATTGAAATGGATTGACGAGCGCATAGACCGTGCGCTTTTTGATTATTCTATTGTAAAAACGCAATACGCCGGTCATGCCGT
>ULSA01042257.1_pt1 | contig 14246 bp, 16 predicted proteins | sample 1955951 | NCBI WGS metagenome assembly ULSA01 (sample SAMEA4835697, study PRJEB28245) | human gut metagenome | biome: gut microbiome; material: fecal sample | place: Denmark | collected 2008 | reverse complement strand
AAATAATAATTTAACTAAGTATAAAGACTCAAATAATAATTACATTATTAAGTAATAAAAGCAAATATTGTAAAATATCTGGTGTTAAACAAATTAAGATTCACGAATTTAGACATAGTCATGCATGTTTATTATTTAATAACAATGTTCCTATAAATGAGATATCTTTTAGGTTAGGACATTCAAAAATATCAATGACATCAGATATATATTTAAAATATTTACCAAACAACAAAAAAAGAGTGATTAACACTCTTAATTCTATTGTCTACAATCAATAATATTTGGACAATCACTGATTATATATCTAAAATAAGCTTTATATAGGCCTATTTTTAACAAAATGGAGCAAGTGTTGTAGTTATCTACAACTTCTTTTGCTATGACGTGATAAATATCACTCACTGCTAATAATATAACATAAATTAATATTAATTCAATATGTTTTAGTCAATTTGTTCAATAAAATATCGAATAATGTTATAATATTAATAGATTTGAGGCGATAGAATAGTGATAAATAATTTAAATTTAGAAAATATAAAAGTTGTTATATTTGATTATGACGGAACACTAGCAATTCATAGAGATAAAGATTTTGTTAAGCATCGTAATGAAAGTGAAGATAAAAGGTTAAATTATTATTTAAATGCATATCAAAATCCAAATAGTTTTTATGAAGAAATAGAATTATGTGATAGATCTGAAAATCTTTACAATTTTATTAATAAATTAAGAGATAAAAAAATTAAAATGTATTGTTTATCAGGAATGAAGTTTTCGTTTCATTTTAAGGCAAAACAAGATTTTATTAAAATACAATACGGTGATGATATTGAATTAATATCTGTTGGAACTCAACGATTAAAACTAGATGGAATAAAGATAATTTCTAAAGTTAATAGATGTAATTTAAATGAAATATTATTTATAGATGATTTAAAAGATACAATTGACTTTTTGAAAAACAATGGTGTAAATGCTATTGATGTAAATGATTTAAAGTGTGGTGTATAACATGGGAATAATAATTGCTGGATTTGCTACTTGTGGTAAGAGTATATTGGGTAAAAAATATAATAACATCAAAGGTTTAGAATCTAGTTCATATAAAATATAATGAGAAATGATATACCTGTTGAAGAACAAAAAGGTACAAAAAAGTGATGTGAACCCAAAATAGGAGACATTATAAAAAAGCTATATATTAAAAAGAGAAAATATATATTTTATATGTTCTACATTATTAAAACCCGAAGTTATAATTGAATGTTGTAAACATTATAACATTGATATAAAACGAGGGGCATTTATTGATGATAGAATTAATGTTTTAAGAAAAGCAGAAACTTTGTGGATAGATTATTAAAAATTATTTTTGTACCAGATGAATTAAAACATCTTAGTAGATAATTATCAAAATTTATATGTGATGAATGATTTATCAGTAAAAGTTTTAATAGAAGTAAGAGAAATGTTAAAATAATAATTTTAAGAGGTAAAAAATAAATTAAATTGTAAAGAGATATTAATGTTATTAAATGAATGTAGAATCATAGCAGAAAACGATGAGTGGATTACACATTCAAATTGTGTTGGTAATACTAATGTAATTATTTTTGATGACTATCCATATAATAGAAATGATGAATTTACTGATTTAACAAGAGCATATAGATATTATAAAATAAGGAGGAGAAAAATGATATTAGCAATAATTGAGAGAATTGAAAATATAAAAGAAAAAGCACCATTTAACAATAGATATTATTTGACGGAACATTTTAAAAAAATATTTGATGAATTAGATATATTATTGTTTCCTATTATTTCTAGTAAAAACTTAGAAAAAGTTTGTGATATATGTAATGGACTTATTGTAACGGGGAGTTGTATTGATATTCCACCGCATTATTATAATGAAAACCCTATTCCAAGTAAAAATTATGATATAGATGAATTTAAATTAGACAAAGAAGCAATTAAATTGTTTTCTAATGCTAATAAGCCAATCTTAGGTATTTGTGGTGGTCTTCAGTCAATAAACGTATATTTTGGTGGTAGTTTAAACCAAAAAATTGAAAATCACGATTTAAAAGATAAATTACATAAAATATATGTTAAAGAGGGTACTTTTTTAAATTCAGTATACAAAGGAAATATTAATGTTAATTCATTTCATAAACAATCTATAAAAGATGTTGCAAATCAATTTATAATTTCCGCAGAATCTAATGATGGAACAATTGAGGCAATTGAAAAGGGAAATATTATTGCAGTTCAATGGCATCCTGAAGAAATGAATGACATTTTACTCTTTGAAAAATTTATAAACACTTTCTTTGATTGATGGTATGGGAATTCCCATATAGAATTTGTGTGGGAGTACAAATTTATTACTAACTAGGCATCGATTTCATTCCCCTATTCAAAAAAAAATACAAAAAGAGGATTAAATTATTTTTATAATTTTTCCTCTTTTTTTGATATTATTTATTATAAAAAAACTCACGAACAATTAAGTCTGTAAGTTGATTTCAAATGGAGCGAATAAACAACAAGTTACGAACTAAATTCTCTTTCTAAAAAATATTATATAGTAATTCCTATATTTTTACAAGAAAGTATGAGAATTTTTTTGTATTTTATTGTATAATATTTATATAAATTTCTTGGAGGTAATGGCAATGTTAAAAGAGGTAAAAATTGAACTTACTAATAGATGTTTTAGAAATTGTAAGCATTGCTCAAGTAGTGCAACTAATAGCTCTAATAATGTAAAAGAATTAGATTTTGAAGATGTAAAAAAAATTATATATGAAGCAAAAAATATGAATGTAGAAACAGTAGTATTTACTGGTGGGGAACCTTTAATGTATGAAAGACTGCCAGAGTTAATAAAAGTGACTTCAAAATCATGTATGAATTCAACACTATATACTTTTGCTTATAGAAATGAAAAAAACTTAAATAAATATAGAGAATTATTACATAATGGTTTAAATAAAATTATATATTCTTTAGCTGATACTTTATCAGGTGAACAGGATTTATCTACATATTCTCATACTGAATTTTTTGATAAGGTTTTTAAAGATTATAATTCAAAATTAGGATTTCATTATACAGTTTCAAAAGACTCTATTCCTAAAATGAATGACACTGTAACTAGTACTTTAAATTTATTTAATGATAAATCTTATTTTGATAAAGTTAGTTTGCTTAGATTTGTTCCTCATGGCAAAGGAATAACAGAAATGGATTTAACTAAACAAGAATTATTGATGATAAAAGAGTTATATGTAAGTCTTAGAAATAAGGGGAAAATAAGATTAGGCAGTCCATGGAATATTCTAGGTGTTGAAAATAGTCCTTGTATTATTGCTGATGAAATTGTGATTATTGGATTTGATGGTATTGCATATCCTTGTGATTCTATAAAGTATTTTACCAAACTTGGTATCAGTGGAAATATAAAAGAAAATACTCTTGAAGAAATGTATAATTCATCCTATTTTTCAAATATTAGAAAGTTAAATACTAATAATTCTTGTTCTACTTGTAAAGATTATAAAATATGTAAAAGTGGTTGTATTGGTCAAAAAATAATAGCAAATTATATCGAAGATAAAGATAAAGTAAAAGTATTAAAAAAATGTATAAATTCAAGAGATCCAAAATGTATGAGGTAAATATGAAAAAAAGACAAGAAGTTTATGATTTATATTGGTATTTTGCTTGTGAAAGACAAAATATTTTTATAAAAAAATTAAATGGCGAACCTGCTCCATGGACTAATGATAAAATCTTACAAGAATATAAGTTTTGCAATAGTTATAGAGTTAATGATAGAGTTAGCCAGTATTTATTAAAAAATGTAATTTATAATGGTAAAAGTTATACTGACGAGGATATGTTATTTAGAATACTAATATTTAAACTATTTAACAAAGAATCAACTTGGGAATTATTATTAAATAATTTTGAAGATATTACCTTAAAGACTTTTGATGTTAAAGCTTATTCAAAAACATTAGAAAGTGCGATATCAAATGGAACTAAAATTTATAATGATGCTTATATTAGTTGTGCTAATAAAGCATTTGGTTATGATAGAAAACATGCTAACCATTTAGCACTTTTAAATAAAATGTTTAATGAAGATAAAATGCAAAGTAAAATTGTAAAATGTAAAACTATGGAACAAGCATTTAATATAATTAAAAGTTATCCATTAATAGGTAATTTTATGGCTTATCAATTAGTAACTGATATTAATTATAGTGAAGTGGTAAATTGGAAAGAAGATGAATTTACAGTAGCAGGGCCTGGTTCATTAAGAGGAATAAAAAAGTGTTTTATTGATAAAGGTAAAATGAGTAATGAGGATATAATTAGGTATATGTATGAACATCAAGACGAAGAGTTTAAAAGACTTAATTTAGATTTTAAAAAAATTGGTAATAGACCATTACAACTTATTGATTGTCAAAATATATTTTGTGAATTAGATAAATATTGTAGACAAGCAATACCTGATTTAAAATCAAATAGAACTAAAATCAAAAAACATTATGTACCCAAAAAAGAAAGAATAGAATATATTTATCCAAAAAAATGGAAGATATAGAACACAGGAATGAGGAAATGTATGAATACTAATTACAACTTATTAAAAAATAAAGAAATAATTGTAATTTTAGATGTCGATTAATCCTTTATTCGGTTTTAGTTTTTCAATTACTTTAAATTCAAGCATGAAAAAAGTCCTCCTTTCTGTGATAAGAGAACTTTTAAAGTTTTATATAAAATAAAAACTTACGAACTTTTAAGTCCGTAAGTTGATTTCAAATGGAGCCTTAACTTTTCTTATATTCGTAATTTTATACTCCCAAGATGGATTAAATCAACTAGGTAAATTATAGCAGTTTTTCAGATTATTTCAATAGAATTAGATATATGCTATAATTATGAAAGATGAGGTAAATATTATGGAAAAAGAAAAATTAGAACAATATAAAAATTGGATGTGCAATTTATCATTTTTTAATTATCATTCATTTATAATAGATAATATAGAAAACTTGTGGCAATTAACAAATTATATAGGATTCTCATTTTCAAAATATATAGATGATAAATATAAGGTAGAACTTGATTATTCAAGTATTAATTTAGATGAAACAATTAATTTAGCACAGGATTTTTTTAAAAAGCACAATTTTAATGTTAATATAAAGCAAATGATTGAAGATAAAATTTTAATTTTAAATAAAAATGTTAATAAAGAAACAAATAGTTATTATGGAACAAAAAAAGATGGAATATCGGATTATGATGAAAATCATAATAAAATTGTTACTATAAATTTAGAAGAAACAATATATGATTCAATCATTATTGTTCATGAATTGATGCATTATTTAAATCAACCATTAGATAAAAGAAGTGAAGTTAGTGATTTATTAACAGAAGCTATTTCATATGGTGCTGAATTGATATTTTGTGAAGATTTAAAAAGTAAAAAATATAATCAAGATAAAGAGTTGCATTTTAAATGTTTAGAAAAAACTACATATAGTTATGCATATAATATATACTATATATATAAAATAATTTATTTGTATAAACTTAAAGGTGATATAACAGAAGAAAAATATAATGAATTATATAATGACGATCAATATTTAAATACAATGCAAAAATATGAAGAATATGTTGAGAGACGTGGTTCAATTTTTCACGATACTTGGTACATGATTGGATTACCATTGGCCATTTATTTATTAGAAGAATACAGAAAAAATAGTGATAATATTAAATATATACATCTTTTAAATGAGAATATAAATAATAAAAGTCTAGAAGAATGTCTGAATATGATTGGTATAAATAGCATTGATGTTTTTAAAGAAAAAATCCAAAATTCCGTTGAAAGTTTTAAAAAATTAGTAGATGATATTTATTTAAAAGTAGACATTCCCAGAAAAAAATAATCATCGTACTAATTAAGTATAATGATTATTTTTTTTGTTATAAATAGTAAGATTTTTTTGATACTTTTCTAAAACTTTATACAAATCTAAATTCATACACTTTTCAGCCAATTCATTATCATCTTGTATTATGTTATTATCTATTAAATAATCAGAAATAATATTTGCTAATGGGTATTGTAATAAATAATTTACAATATTATAAGGAACATCATATTTAATTATGGATTTAATTTTTTTATATCAATATCACTTTCTTCAATCGTTCCTTTTTGTCTAAATAAATTTTCATAATATAATTCATTTTCAACTGCTTCTAACATTTTATTTTCAAAATATATTCTATTATTTGTTTTGGTAGAAATTAAGCCTTTATATTTTTCCCAATCGTAAACAGAACGAGTTAATCTATCTAATTTTAAAACAACAATAGTATTACATTTTTTATCTTTTATATCTTGTAATAATTCTTCAAAAGCAGGTCGATTATTTGATAAATTTTCTATAAATATTTAGTTAGAATAGTTAAAAGCAAGAAAAGTAATATAATTAATAATAATTCTATGTGGCTCAATATAAGTTAAGTTCGTCTTGTCAATTTTTCTAATACTACCATTAATAATAGTTGGTTGTACTTTGGCAAAATCACATATAAATTCAATTTTCTTTTTTAGTGATTCTTCTAGTGAAATTTCTTATTTAATAATATTTACCATAGTTCCATCCTTTCTTTTTAAAGTAGGATAGTTTTCTAAAACACAAAAAAAACTAATCCATTTCTAGATTAGTTATTTATCAAAACTCGAAAAGCTCGAACAGATTTCACTATGGAGCGAATCACATACAAGTTACGAACTTTGTTCCCTTTCTAAAATTATTATATATAAAATATTATTAAAGTTCAATGAGAATATGGAGTATTTTGCTATTTTATAGTATAATCTTATTAAATTATACTTTTTCGGAGGTAAAAATGATATTTGAAGTAACATAACAAAAAAATTTAAAAGAAATAAAGATACTATTTAATGATATAAGATTTTATATGGGAAATAGTGTATTAGATGGTGTCATGGGGAAAGCATTTGTAGATAATGTTAAAAATCCTAATATTGCTTTTTTAGTAGTTAGAAATTATTGTTTTATAAGTGGAAATATAGCTGATAAAGATTTAAAGAATATTATTGATAAAAATTTTAAAGAATATATATTGATACTAAGCGATGACATTGCTAGCAAAATAGAAAAAATATATTCTCGCAATATACGAAAATTACAAAGATATTCTATAAAAAAAGAAGCAACATTTGATAAAGAAAATTTATATCGAATGATAAATAGTTTAGATAAAAAATTTGAAATTGCAAAAATAGATGAAACTTTAGCTGATAATATAAAAAAATGAAATTTTTAAATATAACAGATAACTATAAAAAATATGGTATAGGTTTTTGCTGTATTTACAATGATGAAATAATTGGTGTAGCATCATCAAATATTTTTTATAAAGATGGTATTGAAGTTAATATAAAAGTAAAAGAAGATTATCGTAGGAAAGGAATTGCTACTGCATTGGCATCAAGGCTTATTATAGAATGTTTAGATCAGAATAAAAAAATAAGTTGGGACGCAGCAAATACTAATTCTGTTGGTTTAGCACAAAAATTAGGATTCGAATATGATTCAACATATAACACTTACAATTTTATTTAAGGAGAGTAAAAAATGAATGATTTAGTTAATGAAATAGAAAAATTAATATGGAACTTGAATGAAAATATTTCAATTTTAATTAAAGATTTATCTTCGGAAAATGAAATATATAATTTAAATAGTACTGAAAAATTAGTATCTGCTTCAACAATTAAGGTACCTATAATGCTTGCAATTTTTGAAGAAGTAAAAAGTGGAAAAGTAAATTTAAATGATACTATTCTAGTAACAAAAAATGATATCTTGGATGATACAGAGATATTTGAAAACGGTGAAAATTACTATTCAATAAATGAATTAATAAATTGGATGATAATCGAATCGGATAATACCGCCACAAACGTATTGTTAAAATATTTTGGTATGGAAAATATTAATAATTATATTATTAATGTTTTAAACATTAAAAACACATATGTGCAAAGGTATATGCTTGATGAAAAAGCAATAAAAAATGGATTAAATAATTATATGAGCCAAAAAGATATGTTAGATATTTTTACTCTATTATTTAGTAAGAAGATATTAAATAACGAGTTATGTGAGAAAGCAATAAATATTTTATATAATCAACGTTGTCAAAATCAAATAATGCGATATATCTTTGAACCTGTAAAATATGCCCACAAGACAGGTTCACTTGATTATTTAAGCCATGATGTTGGAGTTATGAACATTAAAGACAAATTATTTTATATAGGAATTTCTATATGGAATTCAAGTGATAAAGATGGAGATAAAAAACTAATTGGAAATATTGGTAAAATAATTTATTATTATTTAAACCAATAGAATAAAAGGGGTTGGGATTTTAAGGGTTCTCACATATATGAATTTGTTCGGGAGTACAAATTCAGTGTTGGCTAGACACAAGTTTTACTCCCAGATTTAAAAATATATAAAAAGAGGATTAAATTATTTTGATAAATTTTTCCTCTTTTTTGAAGATTATTTATATAAAAACATATTCATTTAAGACAATTTCTTCTGCTGTATTTTTATAGGAGTTCATTAATTTTGTCCATTCCAATGGATTTAATTCTTTGTTTTTTTAGACAGTCTTTTATCATTCTTAATATAATTTTCCATTAGTTCTTTATAATAATTCTCACAAGATTTACTTTCTAAAAGAAGATGATGGGTTAATTTATTTGTCATCAATAATGTCTCATAAAGTGCTTGCTTGTTTTGTGTAATAAAGTGTAATCTTAATATTCCATATCTTCCAAGTCTTCCATAATTTTCGCTTAAATATAAATCTGGTAATAAATAATCTTCTTTTCTTGTATAAGTAACTTTCATTTTTATCATTCCTTTCTTTTTTTAATAGTGTTAACTAATTCATTTTTAGGTACTAATATTAAAACATCTCATAGTTTTCCTCCTTTCATTAAAATTCGAGAAATATTAAAATACTTCTCATATGTTTCCTCACAAATAAGCAAAATGTATAGTCTAAAATTAAAACTTTTTCAAAAATTGTGTAATTTCTTTAAAATTATACTTTTGATTATGTTCCTTAATATAAAATGACTTATTTGATATTTCATTAACTATGTATTCTAGTATTGTAAAAGCAGCAGGATATGTGATTTTGTATTCAGTAGGTATTATTACTTGTAAGTTGGTGTGTAAAATAGTTTTTATTTGCTCTAATTTAACTGTATATTAAGATGTCAGTTAAATCTTTATTAGGTTTTAAATTTTCAATTACTTTAAATTCAAGCATGAAAAAAGTCCTCCTTTCTGTGATAAGAGAACTTTTAAGTTTTATATAAAATAAAAACTTACGAACCATAATTAGTCCGTAAGTTGATTTTAAATGGAGCCCTTAAGGTTCTGGTAAAACAACCATTAAAAGCAACAATTTATAGGTAGTAACAACTGCTAACTAAAATTAGTATAACATGATTTTAGTAAAATTAACCAACATTTTAATATTTTAAGTAAATAAAATGATATAATAGGAACTGAAAGACAAATAGTAATTTGATAAAATGTTAAAACTCTTTGACAAACTTCCAAAAAACTTATGTAGATATGTTAAATGCTAATAGTATATAATTTTTGTGAAAGGAGAAAAAGAATGAATTTAGGAGATAAAATTTTACAATTAAGAAAGAAAAATGGACTTTCGCAAGAACAATTAGGTGAAAAAGTAGATGTTACAAGACAAACTATTTCTAATTGGGAATTAGGTGAAACAACACCTAATCCAGAGCAATTAAAAAAAATGTCAAAAGCATTTAATGTTAGTGTTGATGAAATCTTGGATAATGATTCAAAGGAGTTTTTAATGAACAAAATAAGTAATACAGAACGACTAGCAGGAATAATAATCAAAATATTAAAAGTAATAGGATTTGTATTCATTGGATATATTATATTTATGATAATTGCAGTGATTGGACTAGGAACTTATACAGTTGTTAAAAAAGATAATGCTAATGTGGAAAGTAGTGCGACAACAATATGTTCTATTGATAATAAAAAGTATCAAATAGAATTTGGAACAAACAATTATTTTAAATGTAATAATTGTTCTAAAAAAATGTCAGATGAAATAAATGAGATTGTAGATTTTAACAATATTGACAATTCAATGATAAATATAGAAAATTATTTTAAAAATAATAATGGAACTTGTGAATAATTACAAATTACAATTTATCGTTATGTTAAAAAGCATTGCTTGCGGCAACGGGTATTTTTATAATAAACTGAATTTGATGAAAGGAGAAAGTGTATTATGTTAAAAGATAATTTAAAAATATTAAGAAAAAATAAAGGACTTTCACAAGAAGAATTAAGCATCAAATTACATGTTGTTAGACAAACAGTTTCAAAATGGGAATCAGGTTTATCTGTACCAGATGCTGAAATGTTAATGACTATATCAGAAATATTAGAAACACCCGTTAGTGAAATTCTAGGTGAAAGTATAGAAGAAAAAGAAAAAAATGATTTAAAAGTAATATCAGAAAAGTTAGAAGTCATTAATGAACAATTAGCAATGAAACAAAAGCAAAAAAGAAAAATGTTAGTTAATACATTAATAGTTGCTGATGTATGTTTAATAATATTATTTATCTTATTAGCGATATTAGGAAGTCCATATCAATCATGGGATTATAGTGATCCAGAGTGGTCAGTAATTGGAACTTTATGGCATTCGTTTGAATGGGTATATTTCAAAGTAGCTCCACTTATGGTTATTGTTATAACAGCAATACTTGGAATAATATTTGTTAAAAGAAATAAATAATAAATTACAATTTATCGTTGAGATCAACTTTAATAGTTGATCTTTTTTACTTTTTATAAATAGGATGATTTCATATATAAATATTAGTATATGTGAAAAAGCAGGATAAGAAACTTGTGCAACTATACTAAACTTTTTCTTATTTCATAAGGGCTTAGTGTTACACAAGACTGATTTCGTACTTACGAAATTCAACCTACTTTGTAGGTTGATATTAGGATGATATGAAAGTTAAGCCTTATAAAATAAGAGTTTTAATATTTATAACATCATCCTATTTGGGTATTTTTTGTAAAATTTATAGGATGATTAAAGACTAACATAATTTTGGCTATGTTAGTCTTTCTTTTTCTAATTTATCAAATAGTTTCTTATAAATTTCTTTCTCATCTTTATCTTTAAACATAGATAAGTCTAAAGTAATAACACCTAATTTAAAATTATCTTTTTTTCTCTTATCTCCAATACCAATTAATCTAATTATTTTTTCAGCATCGTTATTTTGAGTATAATTAAATCTTTTTTCTTTTTCATCAATCTCACTTATATAATAGTTTAATTTATAATCTCCAACATATTTTTCTAATCTTTTAAAATAATCTTCTGCTTCCTTTATTGGTTTTATATTGTATCATTTATTTTTAGTTTGTCAAACCATATTAGTTCATTTTTAAGTATTGTTCTAAATCTTTAAACTTAATTTTGTTATTATAACCGTTTATAAAGACATTTTCACTATCTTCAAATATTAAGTAGTCATTGCCTTTAACTTTCAAAATATGGGGTTTTACATAGGCTATATTAGTATTTTTAAGATTTATAATATATCCATTAGTAAAGGAATATTCCACATAAGCAAACTTACATATCATTTCAATCTTTCTTTTTAATTTTTCACTTATTACAAGTTTTTTAGTTTCTATTGTCATAACTCATCACTTTCCTTTCTTAAATAACAAAAAAACTAACTATTTCTAGTTAGCATTTATTACTTAAACTCGAAAAGTTCGAGTTCCCTATCAATCTGGAGCGAAGCACATACAAGTTACGAACTAAGTTCTCTTTCTAAAAATATTATATACAAAATTTTCACGAATTTCAATGAAAGTATATAAAGTTTTCAAATTAAATGATATAATTTGTTTAAAATTGCAAATAACTTATTTTAAGGATGTGATTATATATGTTAGATATTAATTTTAATCAAATTATTGAAATGATTGAAAAACGAAAAAATAATGCTTACAGAAAAGTAAATGAAGAAATGATTTTATTGTATTTAGAAGTTGGTAAATTCCTATATGAACTAAAAGAAAATAGTAATTATGGTGATAAAATAACAACAAAAGCCTCAGATTTTATGAAAAATAATTATCCTAACATAAAGGGATTTACTAAAAGAAATATAGAACGTATGATTCAATTTTATAGTACTTATAAAGATGATGAGATTGCGACACCACTGGTGACGCAATTGTCTTGGACAAACAATTTACTTATATTAAGTGGAGCTAAAACCAAAGAAGAAAGACATTTTTATTTAAAATTGTCTATTAAAAATAATTATTCAAAAAGAGAATTAGATAGACAAATATCATCAGCATATTATGAAAGATATATGCTTTCAGATGGAAAACAATTACCAACAGTAAATAAAACTGTAGATGAGGACGATTATCCCAATACTAGAATTTTAGATACTTATAGTTTAGAGTTCTTGGATTTACCAAATGAATTTTCTGAAAAGGATTTAAAAAATGCAATTATAAAGAACTTAAAAGATTTTATATTAGAAGTTGGTAAAGACTTTACTTTTATTGGGGATGAATATAGAGTTCAAGTTGGAAATCATGACTTCTTTATTGATTTATTATTTTATAACAGAGAGTTATCTTGTTTAGTAGCATTTGAATTAAAATTAGGAGAATTTAAAGCAGAATATTTAGGAAAAATGAATTTATATTTAGAAGCACTAGATAGAGATGTGAAAAAAGAACAAGAGAATCCAAGCGTTGGTGTAATACTTTGTAGTTCTAAAGATGAAGATGTTGTTGAATATTCAATTAGTAAAAACATGTCTCAGACTATGATTTCTGAATATAAGTTAAAATTAATTGATAAAAAATTATTAGAAACAAAACTTAAAGAAATGAAAAATTTGATAGACAATAACGATAAATAGTAATTTTTTATTATGATTGAAGGAGGTGTTAAAAATAAATAATTGGTGGTTCTGGTTTATTATAATTTTTTGTTGTATAATAATACCAAGAAGAAATAAATTGTATTTAGGAATAATAAAAAGAAAAAAGAAAGGTAGGAAAAGAAAAATGCCACAAGAATTAATGAAGGAATTTATAGGAAAAGTATGCACAATCATATTATTTAATGAGACTTTTGGAGTACAAGGAAAAATAGTTGCGGTAGAAGAAAATTGGGTAAAAGTTGAAGAAAAAAACAAAGTTCGTTTGATTAATGGAGATATGATAAGATATATATCAATAGCACCAGAAAAATATCAAAAGTAACATAAAAATTACAATTTTTACGAATTGTTACCAAAAGTAACAGTGAAGTTTATAATAGTGTATTTAATTAAAGAAAAACTTATAATACAATCTTTGCAAGAAAGGAGTTGTATATAATGAAATTTAGTGAAAAAATCAAAGAGATTAGAAAAATGCAGAATTTGACACAAGAGCAGTTTGCAGAAAAAATATTTATTTCGAGAAATGCTGTTGCAAAATGGGAAAGTAATAGAGGTTATCCAGATATACAAAATTTAATAACAATTAGTGAAGTGTTTGAAATTAGTTTAGATGATTTAATTAAGAATGATAAAAAATTAAAAACAAAAATTATTTTAGATAGTGCTTCAAAGAAATGGCATATATTAGTAATCATATATCTTATTGCGATTATCAGTTATATTGGATATTTTCATTTTGCACATAAAATTCTAATGATTGGTTTTTTAATAGCTACACTATTTATGTTAGGATTTGAATTAAGAATATTTATAAAAGAAAAGATATGGAAGAACAAATCATAATGCAAAATTACAATTTATAATTGAAATTATTTGTTAATTAATATTATTATTTCAGTAAAGGGTATGGGAATTTCATATATAAGAATTTGTGTGGGAGTACAAATTCAGTGCTGGCTAGACATAGATTTTATTCCCATATTCAAAAAAACAAAAAAAGAGGATTAAATTATTCTGATAATTTTTTCCTCTTTTTTGAAGATTATTTATATAAAAACATATT
>ULSA01061323.1_pt1 | contig 14322 bp, 10 predicted proteins | sample 1955951 | NCBI WGS metagenome assembly ULSA01 (sample SAMEA4835697, study PRJEB28245) | human gut metagenome | biome: gut microbiome; material: fecal sample | place: Denmark | collected 2008 | reverse complement strand
GGCAGACGAAATGGATAAGGCATCAAAAGCATAACACTGATAAAAAGAATGAAGAAAGCTATTTGTAGTTTTATCTACTACAAACTATTGGGGTGGAAGACCAAAGTCTCTGTTCCCGATTATGACAAATACATTATTTGTGCAGCCCCGCATACCACCAATTGGGATTTGTTTATCGGCAAATTATTCATGGGAGCAATTGGTCGCGAGACAGGCTTCATGATGAAAAAAGACTGGTTTTTTTGGCCTTTAGGCCCCATCTTCCGTTGGATGGGGGGAATTCCGGTAGACCGCAGCCGCAAAACCTCATTAGTAGACCAAATGATTAACATTGCCAAATCAAGCAAGAAATTTCATTTGGCCATTACTCCAGAAGGCACACGCAAAGCAAATCCGAACTGGAAAAAAGGTTTTTATTACATTGCTCAAGGAGCCGGTTTGCCCATCATATTAGTAGGTATAGATTACGAAAAGAAATGTATCACTGCTGAAAAGGTGATTCACCCAAGCGGGGATTTAGAGAAAGATATGCGTGATATTAAATTGTATTATAAGAATTTCAAAGGAAAACATCCCGAAAATTTCAGTATCGGAAAAGTAGAATAATCTTTTCTCTTCTAAAAAAGAACGTACCACAATGACATGAATGGCATATTTCATAGTAATTGTGGTACGTTTTTATAATGACACTAAAAAAAACTCTGTTCAGAATTTACAATACAGTAACTTTTACTACATTTACACCCACATAACACTTCATGAACAGGACAAATGGACAGAAAGTTTTTTCTTATTGCAATTCTTGCAGCTGCTTGCCACTTAGGTTCCCAAGCACAAAGCTACCTTCCTCTGAAAAACAGTTTTTCATTCGGAAGCGGTATTGCCGGAGGTATTTCGAATAGTAAAGGAGACTATATGGACATTACAAACAATCCTGTATGTTATAATCTGAGTGCAGAATTTAGACATTATTACACACCGACTGTAGGTTTAGGAATCTCTTATGATTATATAGGCAGCAGCAAGTATAAAAGTAAAATGTACAGCCACTATATTGCGCCCACTTTAACCTTTCGTGGTCTATGGGCAAACGGAAAACAAGGCTTTTGGGGATCGGGAGGTATGGGCTATCTCCATTATAATGATGAATTATACAGTAAACAGTATGGAAACAGCACTTTCAGTAAAGGTTATTTCGCTATATCTTTGACTTTAGGATATGAATTTGCAGTGGCTCCCGGCATCGCAATGCAGATAAAAGGTGGCATGATTATGGCCGACTGGCATGCCAATCCGGACTATACTCCTAAATGGAACAGAGATGATCCCAATGTATATCAAAGTATTTTTGATAACAACCTAAGTTATTTTTCTATAGGGTTAGGATTTATATTTGGCAAATAAAGGAGTCCATTTTTTATTTGCCGCGTTTAAAGGAAGTGCATGAATAATAACAGCAGTAAACTTTTTCCTAAATCTGTAAGAAAAAAGCTTAGTGGTGACTTCATGCTTCCATCCTTCAAATCATCATTTTCAATCCTCACATCCTTTGTACAAAGCAAGCGAAAACGAGGTTTTTCGTGATACAAAGCATAAATTAAAGATAATTCGTTTCATTTAGGTTCATTATAACTTAGTCAGGATGACAAAGCGAACAAAAAGTCTTAACTTCGCAACCATAAAATAAAGAAACAGACAACATGAAAAAGATATTTTTGTTATTCCTGCTGATAATGGCAGGAATATTGTACATGCCGGCACAAGTCTTAGACGCCAACGTGGAACAACGCCTAAAGGATTTCTTCACCAATTTTGAGACGTCTTATGCTAATATCGGCAAATGTAGACTTGATCGCTATGAAGTAAATCACAGCAAGAAGAAGCTGGATGTTTATGCCAATGCAAACTTTGGCTACCAACCTTTCACACCTGAAAATACGGAAGCCATTTACAGGTTGCTGAAACAAAGTCTTCCCGGTCCGGTCAACTATTACGACATTACCATTTACACAGACGGAAAGCCGATTGAAGAATTAATCCCCAATATATTACAAAAGAAACAGGATAAAAGCAGGCTGTGGCAACGAATTGACTATAAAGGTAGCCCTTGGGTACAGAATATGTCACGCCCCTACTCCGCCCCTAAAGGATTGGAAGGCAGACATATCGCCTTATGGCAAAGCCATGGAAAGTATTATAAGAATGACAAAGGCAGTTGGGAATGGCAACGCCCGCGTTTATTCTGTACCACAGAAGATCTCTTCACACAGTCTTTTGTCGTTCCTTATATCATCCCCATGCTGGAAAACGCCGGTGCCATTGTTTATACACCACGCGAACGCGACTGGCAACGCAATGAAGTGATAGTAGACAATAATACGGTTTCACAAAACAGCATTTACCAAGAAGTAAAAAGCCGCAAAGGGAAATGGCTAACTTCCCCATTAGCAGGATTTGCCCAAAAGCGTTCGGTTTATACAGACGGGCAAAATCCCTTTCAAGACGGTACGACACGCTTCGCCGCAACAGAGAAGAAGCCTGAAAAGGCTTTTGCACAATGGATTCCCGACATTCCCGAAACAGGTAAATATGCCGTATACGTTTCTTATCAGACATTGCCCGAAAGTATAAGCAACGCCAAATATCTGGTTTTCCACAAAGGCGGAGTGACCGAATTCAAAGTCAACCAGCAAATAGGTGGAGGCACTTGGGTGTATCTGGGGACTTTTGAATTTGACAAAGGAACCAATGATTACGGAATGGTGATATTAAGTAATGAGAGCAACCAGAAAGGAGTGGTATGCGCCGATGCTGTCCGCTTCGGGGGAGGTATGGGAAATATTTCGAGAAGAGGAAGTACCAGCGGACTTCCACGTTATCTGGAAGGAGCACGTTATGCAGCACAATGGGCAGGAATGCCTTACAGTATATATAGCCCCAGTGAAGGTAAGAACGATTATACCGATGATATAAACAGCCGCAGTCGGATGATTAATTATATGAATGGAGGCTCCGTCTATAATCCGCAAGAACAAGGTTTGGGAGTACCGTTTGAAATGACTTTCGGGCTGCACAGTGATGCCGGTTTCTCTAAAGAGGACGAACTGATCGGGACATTGGGTATTTATACCACCGACTGCAACAACGGAAAATTAAATGCCGGAATCTCTCGATATGCTTCCCGCGACTTGGCAGATATGGTACTGACCGGACTGCAACGGGACATCTCCGCCGGATTCGGCATTCAATGGCCACGCCGCAGTCTATGGAACCGCAATTACAGTGAAACACGCCTGCCGGGTGTTCCATCCATGATTCTGGAACTGCTCTCTCACCAAAACTTTGCCGACCTTAAACTGGGACATGATCCCCGATTCAAATTCACGGTTGCACGTTCGGTTTATAAATCAATCTTAAAGTATATAGCCACTATGCATGGCACCGAGTATGTCGTACAACCCTTGCCGGTCAACAATTTTTCAATTGCCGAAGGGAACAAGAAAAATACGTTCCGCCTAAGTTGGCAGGCAGTAGACGACCCGTTAGAACCCACGGCAAAAGCCCGGGAATATATCGTTTATACGCGTTTGGGGCATGGCGGGTTTGACAACGGTACACTGGTGCGCGACACAGAATACACTTTCGAAGCCGAACCGGGATTGGTATACAGTTTCAAAGTCACTGCCGTCAATCGTGGAGGAGAAAGTTTCCCTTCCGAAATCCTGTCAGCCTATAAAGCCAGAAAAAGCAAAGGAACGGTTTTAATAGTAAATGCATTCAATCGTCTAAGCGGTCCCGCTACCGTAGAATCGAATTTTATACAAGGATTTGACTTGAAGGCAGATCCGGGAATACCTTATATACACACGCCAGCCTATTGCGGTGCACAACAAAGCTTTGACCGAAGCCGCATCGGACGCGAAACAAACGACGGACTGGGATACAGTGGCAGTGAGCTCGAAGGAATGCTGATAGCCGGAAACACTTTCGATTATCCTTTCGTGCACGGCAAAGCCATACAATCCACCGGAGGATATTCCTTTGTCTCATGCAGCGACGAATCAGTAGAAAACGGATTTGTCCGACTGACAGACTATCCGGTCACAGACCTCATCATGGGTGCAGAGAAACAACCTTTCTCCCCTATCATACAACAACTTATCACGGATTATTGCCGCCGTGGTGGAAATATATTGGTTAGCGGTTCTTATATCGGCAGCAATATGAACGGCCCTTCAGCACTTGACTTTACCGAAAACATACTGAAATACAGTTTTGGTGGAAGTATGGGCGGAAAAACATCAGGCAATATTTACGGTGCCAACACCCACTTCACCATTCCCTGCACCGTGAATGAAAAAACGTATGCCGTACCTGCCCCCGACTGCCTGACTCCTGTCGCACCGGCTTATTCCACTTTTGTGTACACTCCCGGCAATTACAGTGCCGGCATTGCCTACAAAGGCAATTACCGCACTTTTGTACTGGGTTTTCCTTTTGAAAGTATCGAAGAAGTGCAGCAACGGACACGGATAATGAGTGCAATATTAAGTTTCTTCGGAAGCAAATAAGAATTTTCTATGAAAATAAAGAAGTAAAGTAGAGGTTATTTCATAAAAACGCCTAACTTTGTCCGTATAAACCATTAAAATAAAGACTATGTACACTATACAAACAAATGCCTCAGGCACACGTAGCATGGATATTTCAGAAGAAAACCTGCAAACGATTGAGAAATATGCTCTATTTCAGCACTTAATAGACAGTAACGGCATTGTAGATGAGTCTGTACTGGAAAAATTAAAACTGAATATACGCTCACTGATTACTAGCGAAGAGGGAAACAACAAAGAATTGCTCGACCTTTGCATAGACGTGATTTATCATAATAATATGAAAGCCTTCGGACTTCATCAATTGATTTTGCTCTATATCCGTTGGGAAAGAGAAAAGAATCAGGATGAAGAAGAAGACCAAAAAGAAGAATAAAAAGGAGTTGAAAGAACATAAACTTACAGATTGGCTGCCGACAACAAAGAAAGAAGTTGAACTGCGTGGATGGGATAACCTGGATGTTATCTTGTTTAGCGGAGATGCGTATGTAGACCATCCTTCTTTCGGGCCAGCCGTTATCGGAAGATTATTAGAGGCACAAGGACTAAGAGTAGCTATCGTGCCTCAACCTAACTGGCGTGACGACCTGCGCGATTTTAAAAAGCTGGGGCGTCCACGTCTTTTTTTCGGCGTATCCGCCGGATGTATGGACAGTATGGTGAATAAGTATACTGCCAATAAACGCTTACGCAGTGAAGATGCTTATACCCCCGATGGACGTCACGATATGCGTCCCGAATATCCCAGTATTGTATATACACAGATTCTGAAACAACTATATCCGGATGTACCTGTCATTTTAGGTGGAATCGAGGCTTCTTTACGCCGTGTCACCCATTACGACTATTGGCAGGACTGTGTGCGTAAGTCTATTTTAATAGACTCGGGAGCGGACTTACTGATTTATGGAATGGGAGAAAAGCCGATTACAGAACTTTGTAAAAGGATGAAAGCACTGACGGATGCTACCGGACAGACACATGAGTCTGCCCCTACAGCAGCCAGTCTTCCTATTCCACATGATATCTTACAAACAGCCTACATAATCCGTAGGGGCGACCCCATGTATCCGCTCCAAGACATCAGCACAACCTCCGAGCACAGTAAGGAAAAGCCCGACATCATTCTCCACTCTCATGAAGAATGTCTGAAGGACAAGAAAAAACAAGCAGAGAACTTCCGTTTCATCGAGGAGGAAAGCAATAAGTACGAAGCTTCCCGCATCCTGCAAAATGTAGGAAACAATACCGTCGTGGTCAATCCTCCCTATCCTCCAATGACACAGGGAGAACTGGATATGTCTTTCGACCTGCCATATACCCGACTACCCCATCCCAAATATAAAGGAAAACGTATCCCGGCTTATGATATGATTAAATTCTCCGTCAACCTCCATCGGGGATGTTTCGGCGGATGTGCTTTCTGCACCATTTCTGCCCATCAAGGAAAATTTATAGTCAGCCGAAGCAAGGAAAGTATTCTGAAAGAAGTGAAAGAAATTACAGAAATGCCTGATTTCAAAGGTTATCTGAGCGATTTGGGAGGACCAAGTGCCAATATGTATGCCATGCATGGAATGGATGAAAACAAATGTCGGCGTTGCAAACGTCCGTCCTGCATCCATCCTAAAGTATGTCCGAACCTGAATACCGACCATCGCCCGCTACTCGACATCTATCGCTCGGTAGATGCTATACCGGGAATAAAGAAAAGCTTTATCGGAAGCGGTGTACGTTACGACCTGTTGCAGTATCAAAGCAAAGACCCGGCGGTCAACCGCAGCACTGCGGAATATACGCGCGAGCTGATAGCCAAACATGTAAGCGGACGGCTGAAAGTTGCTCCTGAACATACCAGCGATCAAGTGTTGCACATCATGCGGAAGCCTTCGTTCTCTCAGTTCTATGAATTCAAGAAAACATTCGATAAAATCAATAAGGAGTTGAACCTGAAACAGCAAATCATTCCTTATTTTATAAGCAGCCATCCCGGATGCACAGAAGAAGATATGGCAGAGCTGGCAGTCATCACCAAAAGGTTGGACTTCCATTTGGAACAGGTACAGGACTTCACTCCCACTCCCATGACCGTCGCTACCGAAGCTTGGTATACGGGCTATCATCCCTATACTTTGCAACCGGTATTTTCAGCCAAGACACAAAAGGAAAAATTGGCGCAACGAATGTTCTTCTTCTGGTATAAACCCGAAGAACGTCGTGTCATCATCAATGAATTACGCAAGATAGGCCGTAGTGACTTGATAGATAAGCTGTATGGGAAATAACTATTCCCACGTCCACCTTTTATCACTATATCGTCCGAATGCTTATATGAATCCGGACAGCTTTATCGTTTCATGGGGATGTGTCGAAACTTCCCTTTTATCGAAATAGTTTCGACACCCCCTCATGAAACGGTAAACCTTTTCCGCTTCCCGAAAAGTCTCCCGCAGACATCCCCAACATATTCCACAACCCTAACAGCCCACAATATCCCAATTACTTTTCTCTTTTCCTTAACAAATAAAAAAGTAGTCCTATACCCTTGAATATCACTTATTTTTTCTATCTTTGGAAAGTAACTTCTAAATCAATACTGCGTATGGAAACCTATCTTTTCTGGATTGTACCCATCGCCTCTTTATTGGCATTGGTACTCGCTTGGTATTTCTACAGACAAATGATGCGCGAAAGCGAAGGAACTCCAACGATGGAGAAAATCGCTTTGTATGTACGTCAAGGCGCCATGTCCTATCTCAAACAGCAATATAAGGTAGTGGGACTGGTATTTCTGGGACTGGTCATTCTATTCTCTATCATGGCTTATGGTTTCAACCTGCAAAACGCCTGGGTGCCTATAGCCTTCCTCACCGGCGGTTTCTTCTCCGGACTTTCCGGCTTTTTGGGAATGAAAACAGCAACGTATGCTTCAGCGCGTACCGCCAATGCAGCCCGCAGTTCTTTGAACAAAGGCTTGCGTGTCGCATTCCGAAGCGGAGCGGTCATGGGACTGGTTGTGGTAGGACTCGGCTTATTTGACATTTCGTTTTGGTATCTATTGCTGGATAAATGTATTCCGGCAGACGTCATGAATCCATCTGCCAAATTGTGTATCATTACCACCACCATGCTGACATTCGGTATGGGAGCCAGTACACAGGCTTTATTTGCACGTGTCGGAGGCGGAATCTATACTAAGGCTGCCGATGTAGGTGCCGACCTTGTAGGTAAAGTAGAAGCCGGCATCCCCGAAGACGACCCACGCAATCCGGCAACCATTGCCGACAATGTAGGTGACAATGTAGGCGACGTAGCTGGTATGGGGGCAGATTTGTACGAGAGCTATTGCGGTTCAATTCTCGCCACTGCTGCATTAGGCGCTGCTGCCTATATAGGTACCGACGATACAGTCATGCAGTTTAAAGCTGTTATTGCACCCATGCTGATTGCCGCTGTAGGAATTATTCTCTCCATTGTGGGAATCTTCTCTGTCAGAACAAAGGAAAATGCAGGAATGAAAGAGCTGTTAGGTTCACTGGCTGTCGGAACAAACCTAAGTTCTGCCTTAATAGTTGTTGCAACGTTCCTTATCCTTTGGATACTGAATTTACAAAATTGGATAAATATCTCATTTGCCGTGGTTATCGGACTGATAGTGGGAATTATCATCGGTCGTTCTACCGAGTACTACACTTCTCAATCCTATAAACCGACGCAACGTCTGGCAGAAAGCGGAAAGACCGGTCCGGCAACCGTGATTATCTCAGGAATCGGACTGGGCATGGTATCTACCACTATCCCCGTTTTGGCGGTAGTAGTCGGAATAATCCTTTCTTATTGGCTCGCATCAGGTTTTGATTTTGCCAATATCTCTATGGGACTTTATGGTATCGGAATTGCCGCTGTAGGAATGCTTTCCACCTTGGGCATCACACTTGCTACCGATGCTTACGGTCCAATAGCCGACAATGCCGGAGGCAATGCGGAAATGAGTGGATTAGGCGAAGAAGTACGTAAGCGCACAGATGCCCTCGATTCTCTAGGCAATACGACAGCTGCTACCGGAAAAGGATTCGCCATTGGCTCTGCCGCACTCACAGGCTTGGCGCTGCTGGCATCATATATAGAAGAAATCCGCATCGGTCTGACACGATTGGGACAAACCATTTTGGAACTGCCTAACGGTATCACTGTCGAAGTACACAATGCAAGTTTCACAGACTATATGCTGTACTATGATGTGACACTGATGAATCCGAAAGTCCTTTCGGGAATGTTTATCGGCAGCATGATGGCATTCTTATTCTGCGGACTGACAATGAACGCAGTGGGACGTGCAGCTGCCCACATGGTGGAAGAAGTGCGCAGACAATTCCGGGAAATAAAAGGTATTCTGACCGGTGAAGCCGAACCCGACTACGCACGATGTGTACAAATTTCAACCAAGGGTGCACAGCGTGAAATGGTATTTCCGTCTCTGCTGGCTATCATTGCACCTATTGCCACCGGACTCTTATTTGGTGTTCCGGGAGTTATCGGACTACTGATTGGCGGTTTGTCATCCGGCTTTGTTCTCGCCATTTTCATGGCTAATTCAGGCGGTGCATGGGATAATGCCAAAAAATATGTGGAAGAAGGCAATTTTGGCGGCAAAGGCAGTGAAGTACATAAAGCGACTGTCACCGGAGACACCGTGGGAGATCCGTTTAAAGATACATCCGGCCCCAGCCTGAATATACTTATTAAATTAATGAGTATGGTAGCCATTGTTATGGCAGGACTGACCGTTGCCTGGAGTTTGTTCTAAACCGGATTACAGTCTCATTTGGTAAGCTCAAATTCCGATTTCGTTAATATATCAACATATTTTTGTGAAAAAACGTGTTGATATATTATTTTTTTATACCTTTGCAAAATCACCAAAATATTTTAGAAAATGGGACTCTCAAATTTAACAAAGAAATTCTTAATCTGTGCATTCTCTCTTTGCACAGTTAGTTCTTTTGCTCAGGAAGTGAAAGAAGAAGGTAAAGTAGTATTCAACCCTCATTGGTTTATGCAAATTCAAGGTGGTGCTAGCCATACTTTGGGTGAGGCTAGTTTCTCGGATTTGATATCACCGGCTGCACAAGTTACAGGGGGTTACCAATTCAGTCCATTATTTGGTCTGCGTGCCGGAGTAAGTGCCTGGGAAGCAAAAGGAGCCTGGGCTTCTCCTTCAACCGTGTATAAATATAAATTTGTACAGGGTAATGTAGATGCAATGTTGGATTTAAGTGCTTTATTCTGCAAATTCAATCCGAAACGTGTATTCAATGCTTATGGTTTCTTAGGAGTAGGTTTCAACCATGCATTTGACAATGATGAAGCTGTAGCTATCAATGCACAGGGACACGCGTTAAGATATTTATGGAATGACAGCAAAAACTTCATTGTAGGACGTGGAGGTTTGGGCGCAAACATTCGTTTGAGCGACCACGTATTCGTCAACTTGGAAGTGAATGCCAACGCATTATCTGACAAGTACAATTCAAAGAAAGCCGGTAATGCAGACTGGCAGTTCAACGGTTTAGTAGGTTTGACTTTCAAATTTGGCAAGACTTACAAGAAGACAGAACCCGTTTATTATGAACCGGCTCCTGCTCCTGCCCCTAAAGAAGAACCCAAACCGCAACCGGTTGTAAAGGAAGAACCTAAACCTGTAAAAGTTGAAGCTTTGACAGAAAACATCTTCTTCGTTATCAACTCTTCTAAAATTAAAGAAGCTGAACTGGGTAAAGTAAACAGCATCGTGGATTATTTGAATAAATATCCTAATGCTAAAGTAACTATCACCGGTTATGCAGATGCTCAAACCGGTACTGCCGCTTACAACAAAACAATCTCGCAAAAGCGTGCCAATGCTGTTGCAGAAGCTTTGAAAGCTAAAGGTATCACTGAAAACAGAATTAATGCAGATTACAAAGGTGACACAGTTCAGCCTTTCTCAACAGCTGAAGAAAACCGTGTTTCTATTTGTATCGCCGAATAATTAATAACCTACTCCAACAGAAAAGGCAGTCCCGACAAACGAGACTGCCTTTTTCTATACCATAACGAATAAACGAAAATCTTACAGACTGTTTTTATTCAGAATATCACATTGACATTTCTCCAATACCTGTACACATTTCTTCAAGTCATTAGGACGTATGACCACGTTTGCCGTATCGCCCTGAGCGAAAGCATACATATATTCAATAAAAATTTGTTCGACAGCCAGACATTCCAGAATTGCCGACAAAGAACCTGCCACATTCGGGCAACTGATACATACCACATCGGTCAGCATTACAGCAAAGTTTTCAGCACGGAGCGCTTCCACTGCTTTATCGACATCAGAAACAATCAGACGAAGAATTCCAAAATCAGTCGATTCAGCCATGCTGAACGCGTGCATATTAATGTCATACTTCGCCAATGTCTTTGCTACATCATTAATTCTTCCGGTTTTATTTTCCAGAAAAACAGATAATTGCTTAATTGTCATATTGCGTAAGGTTTTTATTTTAATACTCGTTTATCTATCACGTGTTTGCTCTTTCCTTCGCTACGGCTGATGCTGTTCGGCTCCATCAGTTTAATATCCGCACTGATAGAAAGCACGCTCTTCAATTTGTCACTCAATGTCTTTTTCATAGCAAGCATACGGCCTAAATCATCTGAGAAGAAGTCACGACGAACCTCAACCTGAACCTGAAGGATATCAAGGTTGTTTTGCCTGTCAACCACCAACATATATTGAGGTTCAAATTCGGGCATTCCCAATATAACACTTTCCACTTGTGAGGGAAATACATTGATACCACGAATAATCAGCATATCATCACTACGTCCCATGATGCGGCTCATGCGAACACTGGTACGGCCACAGGCACAAGTACCCTCCATCAACGAACATAAATCTTTTGTGCGGTAACGCAGTAACGGCATTCCTTCTTTGGTAAGCGTAGTGAATACCAACTCACCTTGCTGTCCGTTAGGAAGTTGCTCCAATGTTTCAGGGTTAATAATTTCAGGATAGAAATGATCTTCATTAATATGTGAGCCATTTTGTTCCTGACATTCGAAAGAAACGCCCGGCCCCATAATTTCGCTCAATCCATACAGATTATAACCTTTCAAGCCCAACCGTTCCTCAATTTCCCTGCGCATATTGTCGGTCCAAGGTTCTGCACCAAAAGCACCGATACGCAGTTTTATATCATCTTTAGTAAGTCCCATGCGTTCCACCGTTTCCGCCAGATAAAGAGCGTATGACGGAGTACAAGCAATACCGGTTATGCCTAAATCACGAATCAGACGCACATGTTTCTCAGTATTTCCCGTAGATGCCGGAATAACCGTCGCACCTAAATTTTCCACACCATAATGAGCACCCAAACCGCCGGTAAACAAGCCATAACCATAGCTCACCGAGAACGTATCTTCCCGAGTCACCCCATAAGCGGCAAGACAACGAGACATTACTTCCGACCACACAGATAAGTCACGACGCGTATAGCCCACAATGGTAGGATTTCCTGTAGTGCCCGAAGAGGCATGCACACGCACTATTTCAGAGGCAGGAGCCGCCTGAAGCCCATAAGGATAATTGTCCCGCAAATCCTGTTTGGTAGTAAAAGGAAGTTTCACGATATCATCAATGCTACGGATATCATCGGGAGACAAATCCATTTCCTGCATTTTATTACGATAGAACGAGACATTATGATAGACCAGCGCTACCAATTTCTGCAAGCGCTTACTTTGAAGCGCATGCATCTCATCCCGGCTCATACATTCTTTATTGTTGTTCCAAATCATAGTAATAGATTGATTTTATTTATGTCATTCTTTCATATATCATGGATGATCTTCATGGAAAGCCTTCATACGTTCTTCCATGACAGGATACAGTTCTTCTCTCATTCTTGAAGTACAAGCTCGCACACCTTCCTGCTCACTTCCGGTAGTCGAAAGCGAAATACTACTCACACCATAATACAACAATTCACGCAGCAACTCGCCACCTTTCATCTTGCCATAACCGATAGTGAAGAAAAATCCGTCTCCAACCACCTGAGTCGCATCATAATCATAAACAATGTGGAAACCGTTGTCGGTAAATATCTTCTTCATGCGTTCGGCACGACGAGCATACTCACGAGTATCCTCCACAAAATTAATCTTACCTTCGGTAGACAGGCGGAGCATCTCTGCATAAGCATATTGAGTGGATGCCGTGCAACCCGAAGTTATCATATAAAGAATGGAAGCTATCAAAGTAGGCCCGAAGACACCTGCATCTTTATAGCGTTCTGCCAATGCCGGATACTGACAGTCAAACAACTTATCACTAATGCATGTCAATGCCATGCGCTGGCCTGCATAACTGAAAATCTTGGAAGAAGACAACATTAAAATATAATTATCCGTATAACGTGCTACCGTAGGAGGATAAGGCGGTTCAAACGGATGTCCCAAATCACGACGGAAATCCATGCAGAAATAAGCTAAGTCCTCCATCACAACCACATCATATTGAGTTGCCAGTTCACCGATAATGGCCAATTCTTCCTCTTCCAAACAAATCCATGCCGGATTATTCGGATTGGAATATACAATAGCGGCTATTTCGCCTGTGCTCAACATACTTTCCAGTTTATCATGCAAAGCGGCCCCCCGATAATCGTAAACATCAAACTCTTCCCATTGTACTCCTATAATGCGAAGCTGGGATTTCTGAATCGGAAATCCGGGATCGATAAACAAAACCTTGTTTTTACCGGGAATGCGCTGCGTACAAGCAATAAACGAGCCAAAAGAACCTGCAACCGAGCCCGTAGTCGGTACACAGGCACGCGGAGAAACATCCACATTCATAAATGCCTTTACAAAGCGGGAAGCTTCATTCTTCAACTCTGCCACACCCGCAGCAGCCGGATATTGTGAACCGACTCCTCTGTCAAGTGCCGCTTTTTCGGCTTCGATGCCTATTTGATTGGCAGGAAGCCCCGGAGATCCCTGATCCATTCGAATAAAAGGAATACCGGTTTCCTTTTCCAGATATTGGGCAACCAACAATACATCACCGATGGTTGCCTGTGAGAGGTCGGCAATATGCAGTTCCGACACAGCTCTCTCTACCAATTCTTCACTAAATATCTTCATAGCATCTTACCAGTTCTTCACTGCTTTCAAACCTATATCAAAAGCCTGCTTATTCATTTCCACGATTTTCTCACCTTTAGAAGCAAACACCCGGCCAATGCTTTCACGCAGTTGTTCAGGTGACAGAATTTCAATAAATTTAGCAGCCATACCCAACAAGATGACATTCGCACATTTCGGCATATTATTTTCCTTCGCTATATCTTCTATTTCCAGTTGGACTACACGCGGAAGAGTATTCAATGTTCTCATCAGCTCCTCCTCATCGGGGTAATTGGGAATATTCTTAAACAAATTTGCCGAAGTAACCACCCATCCCTCTTTTTCCAGATAAGGCAGATAGCGCAAAGCCTCCATAGGCTCCATGGAAATAATCAAATCCGCTTTTCCCAATGAGATGAGATCTGAGTGGAGTGATTCGTCCGAAAGACGGAGATTAGACTGTACATCACCTCCACGCTGACTCATGCCGTGCACTTCGGCTTGCTTCAAGTTAAGCCCTGCAACAGTTGCGGCT
>ULSA01058909.1_pt1 | contig 14343 bp, 12 predicted proteins | sample 1955951 | NCBI WGS metagenome assembly ULSA01 (sample SAMEA4835697, study PRJEB28245) | human gut metagenome | biome: gut microbiome; material: fecal sample | place: Denmark | collected 2008 | reverse complement strand
CGAGAATTGACAAAGTATTTGCAAGTAACGCCGTTTATGTATAATGCGCCGGAAACGTTCGCAGAATACCCGGAGTTGTGGGATATTGCATACACGATGTACACACGAACCCAAAATTACGGGCTGAATTGCGAAATTACTATTGGATGCGATTTAACGGATTTCATTATTTCCCAAAGGCAGATTTTCCAAACGGTAATACAAAGACAAGTTGCTGCAATTGCATTGCGGACGTTGGCAATGAACCCCAACGTAAGGGTTAACCGCAATCAATCAAACGCAACCCGGATGGATATTTTGTATGAGTTGGACGGCAACACGTCCGGCGTTCGTCCCGGCGGTTTAGGTTACGACCTTAAAAAGTCTTATGAGGCGTTGCAAATAGATACGCAAGGGTTAGACCGTATCTGTTTAGCCTGCAATAACCGTGGGGTAAGATACAGAACCGTGTAATTATATAATTCAAAGGGAAAGTTGTATATAATTTCATGTAAAAGTTGTATTTATGAAACGGATAACCGATTTGCGAAAAAGGGTTGCGGATTTCAACGAGGCTTTGACGTCCGGGCGGATAATACAAAACATTATATGGGACAATGAGGCATATATAGTTGATTTGAACGCCGAGGAACAATTGTTTGAACAAGGTATTAACCGTTTGGGCGTCGAAATTTCGGATTATGCACCATACAGCCCCGTAACAATCGCAATTAAAGAGGCTAAGGGACAGCCGACAAACCGGGTAACGTTACGGGATGAGGGAGATTTTGAAAGTAGTTTTTATTTAGAGGTTGGCGACAAACAATTTGAAATTAAAGCGTCTGACTTTAAAACAGAGGATTTAATAAAAAAATACGGTCGTCAAATATTGGGTTTAACCGACGAAAATATTTCAATATTGATTTGGAAATATATTTTCCCGGATTTAATGGCAGAAACAAAAAAACAAATTTATGGCAAATAATGTAAAAGCCCCGGTTATTGACAACCCGGAATTGTTAGACCGGATAATTGGAAACATGCAAAACGGATTGGTTGATAATTTGCCGTGGTTGGATTTTGCATTTGGCAGGGCGGAAAGACTTGTTAAATACAACGGGAACCAAAAGCGATATTATACGCCAAATGTTTATTCCGGCAATAACGATTATATGGAAGTAACGCCGGATGCAAATATTGGTAATTTCTGTTTTTTTTGGGTTGACGACCCGCAAAACATAAGTTGGGAACCCGGCGTTGATATTGGGATAAAAACGGCGTTTTCGATTATCTTTTGGTTTGATTATCGAAAGATTTTCAACGAAGCAAGCAACAGAAACAAAGAGGCGTTAAAACGTCAAATATTGGACGTATTAAACGGCGGGTTTTGGTTGCGTCATGGAGGCTATAAAATAAACAAAGTCTATGAATTGGCGGAAAACATTTACCGGGGGTTTTCTTTGGACGAAATAGACAACCAATTTTTAATGCACCCGTTCGGCGGATTCCGGTTTGAGGGCGAATTGAGTATTGGAGAAACATGTAAATTGTAGGATATGGAACATTTTATTTATAACATTATTGTTGTCGCATTAATAGCGGCTTTTGTGCTGACGTTATTACGCAAATGGGGCGTCATTGAATGGGTACAGATTCACGGGAACGATTTCTTTTCAAAGATGTTTAATTGCGATTTCTGTTTGTCGTGGTGGACGTGCGTTTTGATTTGTTTCTTTGCGTTGATATTTACCGGGAACCTCTCATTTTTGGGCGTTCCCTTTTGTAGTACAATGATAACACGTGTTTTATTATGAAGAATGTACAAATAAAAGGAATGAACGTTGAGTTGTATGATTCAATCGAGGATTTGCCAATTATGCGTTTCCACAAGTATAACAAAATGCTTTTGGTTGACGCCGGGGTTGGTTCCGATTTGTCGGATTTTGACCGACATATTGAAAAGGTAATACGTTATTTGAACAGCCCAACGCCAAACATGGCAACCGTTGAGTTGGAAAATATGCGCCAAAACATATATTTCATTCAATCCGAGGTTTCCCCCCGGCATTTGGCTTTTGCCGTGTTGGTTAAATCAATAAATGGTAAACCCCGAAATGATTTGTCAGATGATGGATTGCAACAAACAATGAGTCTTTTTAAAGACGTTGCAAATTCAGAGATAACCGCCCATTTGGAAGCGGTTAAAAAAAAAATAGACGATGAATTGCGTTTGTATTTTCCCCGGTTGTTCGATGATGCGACATTGAAAGAGTATTACGATAAATTGAAACAAAGAACGATTGTTGTATTACGCACAATAATAGACGGTCGGGCAACCGAGGCGGACGCAAAAGAGATTGACGACATTACGGCGGAGTTGATAACCTATTTCAACCCGCAGACGTTTACCGGGTCGGAAAGCGTGGAAATTAGGCATGACAGACAATTTGAAAATATGTGTTTGATATTGTCCCAAAATTTGCATGTTGACCCAAAGAAATTTACCGTTTTGGAATATTACAACGCATTTGAGTATATCAAGGAACAAGCCAAAAAAGCAAACAAGCAAAAAAGGTAAAATAAGGCGATTTCCGGCGTTTTTATTTTTAGGCGATAAATTACACGTTTGAGAAAAGAAAATGCAACATACGGGGAATTTCCCGTAAATAACTTAACAATCGGCGTATGGCAGATAATAACAACCCAATCAAATATTCGGATTTAATAAGCCCGGATAATTCGATTACAGATTTGATAAAACAATTGGATGAACTTTCGGACACATATACAAATGCGCTGAAAAATATCAAAGCCGAAGCAATACAATTGGCAGAGATTCTGAAAAAGGTTTCCGGCGCAACGGAGGACGGGCGAAAGACAACCAAAAAAGCCGCAGACGATGCGGAACGTTTGGCACGTGCGCAACGTGATTTGGCGTTTGCAGAAAGCGAGAACGCCAAAAAGTTAGCCGAGTTAAAATTGGCACAGCAGGAAGCGAACCAAATTAATAAACTGATTGTGAAAATAAATCAATCCGCCGAGGGTAGTTATAACCGTTTATCGGCGCAATATTCATTGAATAAGATTTATTTAAACAACATGACTAAAGCCGAACGGGAAAACACCGAGGAGGGGCGAAAATTGGTTGCGCAGACCAAAGAAATATACGAAGAAATGAAACGTTTGCAGGAAGCAACCGGGAAATTTCAATTGAACGTCGGAAATTATACGGAGGCATCCGACGCAATTATTGCGTATGGCGACAAATTAAAAGAAACGTTAGGTTTAAATAGCGCATTTGGCGAAAGTCTTTTGGCGTTAGGACGTGGCGGGGCTGAAAGTAAAGCAGTTTTTACAGCTATTGGCGACGGGGCAAAAGCATTGGGAAAAACTTTGTTGGGATTACTTTCAAACCCGGTATTTTTGGCGATTGCCGGAATTGCGGCGGCGGGTGCGGCGTTTAAATGGTGGTACGATTATAACGCCGGGTTAGTTGAGGCAACGAGATTGACGAAACAATTTACCGGGAAAAGTGGCGATGATTTGAAAGCGTTTAGAAATGAGGTGCAAGCCGTCGCCGATTCATTCAACGCAGATTTCCGGGAAACATTGATTGCAACAAACGCATTATCAAAACAATTTGGTATTTCTGCAAATGAGGCATTGCAATTGGTTAAGGATGGGTTTTTAGCCGGAGGCGATGCGAACGGGGAATTTTTAGACACGTTGAAAGAATACCCGGCATATTTCAAAGAGGCGGGAATATCAGCAGACCAATTTGTTGCAATTGTTACCCAAACAAACAAAATGGGTATCTTTTCAGACAAAGGCGTTGACGCAATTAAGGAGGCAAATTTGCGTTTGCGTGAAATGACGACGGCGACGGCGGCGGCTTTGGATGGTATTGGTATTTCGTCGGAACAAGTTCAAAAAGATTTGCAGACCGGAACCAAAACGACATTTGATGTTATACAAGACGTTTCCGCAAAATTGGCAGAATTGCCGGATAATGCGGCAACGGTCGGGGCTGCAATTGCAGATATATTCGGGGGGCCCGGAGAGGACGCCGGATTGCAGTATTTGCGCACGTTGAAAGATATTTCAACAAACATGGATGAAGTAAAAGGGAAAGCCGGAGTTTTGGCGCAATTGCAGGAGGAACAATTGCAAAGCCAAATTGAGTTGCAAAACGCATTATCCGGGTTGTTTGACGCAACCGGAGGAAATTTTGAAACGTTGACAACGCAGGCAAAAGTTTTTGTTAACCAAGGATTGACGGCGATAATAAAAGGGGTTATTGATGTTGTCAATTACTTGATTGAGTTATACAATGAAAGTGTTTTGATACGTGCAATTTGGAATGGGATTGTTGCCGGATTCAAAACAACATTTGATACGTTGGGAAATTTGTTTGGATTCTTTATTGATATAGTCAAAGCAACCGGAACCGCATTAAAGGGGGCGTTTACGTTAGATTTTGACGAAGTAAAAAAAGGATTGGCAGATTATGCAGCAGCGTACGGAAATTTGGTTAAAGCCCAAGTTAAAGACATAACAGAAAATTTCCAAGAGGGTTTGGATGGTATGCAAAAGAAAATAAAACCGTTAACAATCCCGGTTTCTGTTGGAGATACCCCGACGCCACAAACAGACAATAAGCCCGTAACGACACAGAACCCAACCGTAAAGCCAAGGGGTAAAAGCGATGCGGAAAAGGCAGCAGAACAACAAGCAAAGAAAATTGAAGCGGCATATAAAAAGAATTTGGAAGCAACCCGAAAATTGCAGGATGCACAATTGCAGTTGGAAACCGACGAATGGGCAAAGCGTCGCCAACAAACGCAATATCAGTATTCCCGCCAAATTGAGGATTTACAACACCAATTGCAGACCGAAAAGGATTTGAACGAAACCGGACGTCAAGCGATAAACGCCACAATTACGGCGTTGGAACAGCAACAAACCGAGGCGTTATTGAAAATCGAACAAGACCGACAATTGCAGGAATTAGCGTTACAGAAAGAAAGCATTGAATTACGTTTGCAAGCAGTCAAAGAGGGAAGCGAGCAGGAAAAACAATTGCGGATGCAGTTGTTGGAAAATGAAAGACAAACCGCATTATTACAGAACCAACAGAAACCGACCGGGCAACAGCAGGACGCCGCGGCGATTAATGCAAGTTTTGACGCAAAGGGAGCCGGAATTGCGGACGAATATTTGCAAGCGCAATTACAGATATTCGACCAACAACAAGCGTTGGCACAATCGGAGTTTGATTTGTTGAGAAATTCAGAAGCCCGGAAAACTCAATTCCGTTTGCAAGCAGAAAAGGAACGTTTGCAAAAGGTTTTAGAATTAAATCAGCAAGCCGCCAATAAATTGTCTGATGTTGAGGTACAAACAATTCAAAACACTATTAAAAAAATAGACCAAGAAATTGAGCAATCCAAAGGGGAGGAACGAGGAACAGACATTTACGGTTTGTTTGGGCTTAATTTGGACGACGACCAAAAAGAGGCAATTAATACGTCTATGCAATACGCATTGGATGCGTTAAATACATTCACGGCGGCACGTGTTGCCGCAGCAGATGCAGCCGTTGAGCAAGCGGATAAAGAGGTTTCCGCCGCACAATCGGCGTTGGATGCAGAATTGGAAGCAAGGGCAAACGGGTACGCCAATAATGTTGTACAAGCGCAAAAGGAGTTGGATTTGGCAAAGAAAAACCAAGAAAAAGCGTTGAAAGAACAACAGAAAGCGCAAAAACAGCAGGCAGCAATACAAACATTGCAGCAAATCGGAAACATGGTAACAGCAACGGCGCTGATATGGTCGCAATTAGGTTTCCCGTTTGCAATACCTGCAATTGCCGTAATGTGGGCGAGTTTTGCAGCGTCTAAAATCAAGGCGGCGCAATTGGCAAAACAGACCGGAGGAACCGGAGGAACGGAAACATACGGCGACGGTACCGTTGAACTTTTGGAGGGCGGTTCGCACCAAAGCGGAAATGATATTGATTTAGGAACGAAACCGGACGGAACCCGCCGACGTGCCGAGGGAGGCGAATTTTTCGCCGTGATAAATAAACGAAGTTCACGCCGTTTCAGAAAGATAATACCGGACGTTATCAATTCGCTAAACAATGGTACGTTTGCACATAAGTATTTAAAATCCTATTCAGACGGCGACGGTTTGACGTTAAACGTTACCGGACAAAGCCCGGATTTACGCAATTTGTCGGATGATGTAAGGGAAATTAAGGAACAGAACCGACGACGGGTTTACGTGGATGGCGACGGAAATACGATTGAAAGTTACAAGAATTTGAAACGTAAAATAAAAAGACTATGACACCAAAATATAGATTCTTTTTGCAGATAGGGGAGGACGGAACCAAACAAACCGTCCGCCCCAATTATAAGGATGATTTAACGTTGGATTATGAGTTGGAAACAAATCAAAGGTTTTACCGGGCTAAATTGTCCGGTAAAATAAACTTTGTCCGTGCTGATTACGATATTATCAATGACGCCCCGTTTGATTCTGAATTTTTCCTATATATCGAAAAAAGCGATGATTGGGGACAAACATACAATCAATACTATAAAGCAAAGTTTATGAAAACGGATTGTACGTTTAATGATGATGATAAATTGGTTACGGTACAGCCGGAAACAATAGACCAATACAACGACGTTTTGGCAGGATTGGAAAAGGAATACAATTTAATTGAGTTGGCCCCACAAATCGAATTTCTTACAATAAGAAAACGCCCATTGATACAAATATACGTTCCCGGAGATAGTATTGTTTCGTGCTTTTTGGGCGGCACGAATTGGGAACAAGACGCAAACGCCACGACTGACCAAAACGCATTAATACAAACCTATCATTTTGCACTATGTAATATTTTGAAAGAAATACAAATTACGTCGCACGGTTCCCCGGAGGTAATATCCGGGCTTTATACTGGGCGGATGTCGACGGGTGTAAGTCCTGATGAATTTATGGGAGATTTATACCCGGAATTAAATGTAAATTATTATATCCATATTGCACAAAAACTAGTTGTGGGTGGGCTACCTATTGGGCTAGCAGGTGTTGAGATACGCCGCCGTTCTGATGATGTGGCAATGTTCCGGTTTACAAAGATAACGCAAGAACCTTTTGATACGTTGGAATTTGATTTAACCGCCGTTGAGGGTTCCGGAGCAACGGGTACGATGCACGCCGATATGAAAAGTTATAATATATACGCCCGATATTTGGTTGATGTTGATAAAATAGACGATTTAGATACATACCCGTTGCCGTCCGATGATATTGTAGATAATAATAGAAATTACCGCCGGGCAATTGGTTACGCAATCGACGTGGCATTTATATCTAAAAATTTTTCAGATACGCCGACCGAGTGGGGATTAGCCGACAGTGGAAAGTATTTTGCGCCGCCTTATTCCATATATGGACAAACGTTTTATCCAATCGCCCGATCAACGTGGCGTTATGCGTCGTTATGGTTTGGGTTTTATCTGATGGATTGGATATTAGAGGAAAAAGCCCGAAAAGCATATACTTTGCGTGATGCGTTTACATTGTCGTCATGTATCAATGTGCTATTAAAAGAATTTGCGCCCGGAATAACGCATGAAGCGACGCCGGAATACAGCCAATTTCTTTATAACACAAACAATCCTATTTCCGGGCAGTCATTTAAGTTGCTAATAAGTCAGAAAAGTAATATCATTAATGGAGAATATCAGACCCCGGCGCAAAAAGCCCCGATTACATTACAACAGATTATGACGATGTTACGGGATATTTACAAATGTTATTGGTATATTGAGGACGGAAAGTTTAAGATTGAACAGGTAAGTTGGTTCAGAAATGGCGGTTCGTATGGATATAAACCAATTATTGATTATGATTTAACGCAGTTAGAAAACGTTAGGAATGGAAAGAAATTAGCTTTTGCAACGTCTGAATATTCCTTTGATAAAGTAGATATGCCGGAACGTTACCAATTTGAGTGGATGGATGATGTAACAACACCATTTGAGGGTTTACCAATAGAAATTACGTCAAAATATGTAACAGCCGGAAAAATTGAGGAAATAAACATTTCAAATTTTACGTCTGATATAGATTTAATGTTGTTAAACCCCGGTGCAATTAGTGCGGATGGATTCGCATTGTTTGCGGCGGTTACGCCGTCCGGCGGCGGTCAATTGGAATTGCCGTTTACAAGACGAACCGTTGAGAACGTCGAATACTATTTACAAAATGGTTATTTAGCGTTTATCAATATACAACCGACATATTGGGTTTATGATATGCCCGCCCGTAACTTTAAAATAAATAATGCTCAAAGTTATGCGATGGGAGGTATAGAACGAAAGAAAAAACAAACTTTGAATTTTCCGGCAGGAACAACAGACCCAAACCCGATGCAGTTAGTTAAAACATATATTGGTAACGGTCAAGTTGATAAACTTTCAGTAAATTTGTGTAGTAGAAATATAAAAGCAACGTTGAAATATGATACAGAATAACAATATAAGCGTTTTACCGTGGTACACGTCAATAAACGAACAGAACCACCGTAAAAGTTACGCATACGGCGCAATTTATCCGTTGTTTGCACCGGCTGATAGATTGTTACCGTTTCAGATAATCAGAAACACACGGTCAAATAATGTTACGTCAGTGGTATTGTATGAAAAGACCGGAAAGCAAGTTGCAAACATAACAACGTACATGAAAGAAACCGGATTGCAGATTGTCCGGTTTCAAACGTTAGGTTATGATGTTATATTGTACCCGTCAATATTACCCATGCCATTAAATCAGTTGGACGGAATATATTATATGACGTTATCGGATGGCGTGCAAACGTGGTATTCTGAAATGTTCACGGTCGTACAAGATGTTTCCGGTTACTTAAAAATACAATGGTGGGATATTGAAAATTTGGTATTTGACGCCGGGCAAATAGTATATAAAAACCCGGATTTCAAAAATACGTTGTACCTTTGTACAGAGTTGGGAAAACCGGATTATGAATTTGAAGAGGACGGCGAAGAACGGGACGGGTATTTTTTTCCGGAAAAACAAATATCAGTCAAAACGTTTAAATGTACGATATTGGCACCGGAGTTCCTTTGCGACGTTATGCGTTTTATCCGTATGGCTGATTACATTCATATAACGGATAAATACGGCAGGGAATACGATTGCGACACGTTTTTAATTACCCCGAAATGGCAAACGCAGGGGGATTTGGCGAGCGTGGAAATTGAGTTTAAAACAAATACCGTCGTGAAGAAAATAGGACGTGGCTATATAATAGCAAACAAAGGAGATTTTAATGGAGATTTCAATAATGATTTCAACAACAACAATTAAATTAATTAGGTTATGGGAAATTACGAAGAATTAAAACAAGCAGTTTCCGATGTTATTAAAACAAACGGGAGCCAAGAAATTACCGGAGCGGTATTGCAAAATACATTATTGTCAATTATAAATAGTGTTGGGAAAAACTTTCAATATGTAGGTATTGCAAAATATGATACAAACCCTGGCACACCCGACCAAAATATATTTTATATAGCAGGATCCGGTAATTATGTTAATTTCAACAATAATTCAATACCTTCTGGATATTTAGGTATTATGAAATGGAATGGTAATTGGATATTGGAATTGATTGAAATTAGCAATTCAACAATATATAACATTGGTAATGAATATATGCTAATAAATTCAGTATTTGGAAATGTAGTAAATGGTATTCCATTATTTACTACAAATAATATAATTACCGATTATATATATATATCAAAAGAAACGGAATATATAATATTGTTAGATAATACAGAAGATGCGGCAAATTATGGAATTAAAATTGTAGAATATAACAATGAATATAAATATAAATCTGAATTATATACTAATTACGATTCATTCCAGCAAAATATAACCTCATTTAACCTAAACATTGATGCTATATGCAAAATAATAATCACAAAAAAAATAGGAAGTAATTTTGTTGCATTTAACAACGAGAAAATAAGAATAAAAACAAATTATGATAAATATTCAACAATACTCTTGCAGGAGCATTTTAATAAAGCAAAATATGAACCAATAAAATTTGGATTCATAAGAAAAGCAGATGGGGTAAGAGTAAATGCTACTATACAAAATAGTAGAGCTATATTTGTGGATAATATAGAATCAAAAGAGGGGAAATATGTAGTGATAAACGATTTGCATAGAATAGAAGCATTTTACCTGTATAATAATGATGCCTATATTGGTAGAATTAATCCAAAAATTAATTATAATGCTTCAAAGGTTGGACTTTCTATAATTAACAAGCCAACAGAGAAAATATTAATAAATCCGCAAATACAATATTACGATGAAAATGATTTTGTAAAATCATTACCAGTAGCGTTTCTTTCAGATTTGTCAGAAGATGTAGAAATAAATTATATATGCAGAAGAGGATTTATTTTTTCATCAAATGGAGAGTTTACCGATGGTGGTGGTTGGATAACACAAAGAGCCGTAGCAGGGTATATACAAAATAAAGGATGCGTTGAAATAAAAGCCCCAATAGGTTATATTATAGAACATATAACTATTTATGATGAAAATGAATATATTTCACAGATACACGTTAATCAGAATGAATATATCGGCTTTTTAGACGGAACGAAATTTGCGGTACAAATAATAAACGAAGAAATTAATTATGATAATGAATTAGCAAAATATATTTTAGTAAAATTTATTTCGGGAGAATATCAAAAAACAGGTAATATACAATTTACGATACCTAAGTTGATACCCGGAGAACAAAGATACAAAGATGATGGCTTTTATAATTATTGCTCATGGCCATATACAACACCGATTTACGATGAAAAAAATAACTTGATTTCAGTATTTTATGCGTCTAAAAAGGCACATGCCGATACAGAGTACGGAGTATGGCTTATGAAGCAATTAAATTGCAATACGGGAGTATGGAGTGAACCAGTTATGGTGGCAGGTGAGCCGGATGATAGAACAAAATGCTATTACGGATATGCAACTACAATATTAGACGATGGCACATATATTGGTATATGCAAAGACAATATGTTTACGGGTAATATATGGCTATGTAAGTCTGTTAATCAAGGTAAAACATGGACAAAAGAACCATTACTGATAAATGGTTCTCAAATACAAGGCGATTGCCCATGCTCAATTATCAAGACACATACGGGTAGATATTTATTCTTTGTTGCGATAAACAACTATGCTGTATGGACTGATGATGGTTTTACGACATTTCAAAAAACAGAATTAGGTAATTTGGGTACTTTTACTTATGAGGCTGGTTTAGTTCAATTGTATGATAATACGATTTGTATGATTGTTAGAAGAAGCGAAGAACACTCTTTATTAATGCAAAGTGTAGATAATGGAGAAAGTTGGATAAATAAAGGTGCAATTATTGGGCTTGACTCTTTTTCAACGCCAACGGCTATACTTAAATTAGATTATTTAGATGCATTGCTATTATTTAATATATCAAGGCGTTCATATAACGGTTATTTGAGATATAGCGTTATGTATTTAACACATGAGCAGTTAAAAAATAATCAGATGCAGGAAGAAAAAGTTCTTTTTATAACTAAACCACAAACAACAGCCGAAACCGGATATGGGGGGGTATGTGTTGATAGTGAAAAAAATATATGGTGGTTCTTTTATAAAAATTACAGCAAAGAATACACAAGGATTTTTTATACTAAAATATTATACAATAATGGATTTAAAATATAGTTTTATTATTTTAATACTGAAAAAATGGAAAGACTTATGAATTGGGAACAATGGCGTATAATCGCCATTTCCACGGTTAGCCCGTTATTTGGGTATTTAACCCCGACAAAGGGTTTTGTTTATGCGTTAGTAGTAATGTTTGCGTTCAATATTTGGGCGGGAATGAGGGCGGACGGCGTGGCGATTGTGCGATGCAAAAACTTTTCGTTCCGGAAGTTTAAAAACGCATTGTGCGAATTGCTTTTGTATCTGTTTATTGTGGAGGCGATTTTTGTAATAATGAAAAATTGCGGCGATGAAAATGCGGCGGTTATCGTGGTAAAATCACTAACATACGTGTTTATGTATGTGTATTTGCAAAATGCGTTCCGCAATCTGATTATTGCGTACCCCCGGAATTTGGCATTACGTATTATTTACCATGTTATCCGTTTGGAGTTTACAAGGGCTTTTCCGCCGCATTTGCAACCGATAATTGACAGATTGGAAAAAGAATTTGGGGACGACCCCGACAAAAACAATAAAAAGAAAGGAGAAAACGAAAATGAGTAAAGTTGTAATTCTTGATGGAGGTCACGGCGTGGATTGTGCCGGGAAACGTTCCCCCATTTGGGGGGACGGTTCCCAATTGTTTGAATGGGAGTTTAACCGTGATATTGTACGCCGTATTGCGGCGATGTTGAAAGCGGAGGGAATAAAGTTTGAAATTTTGGTACCGGAGGACAACGACGTATCATTACCGGAACGTTGCCGACGTGCAAACGTTATCCATGCAGATTGCGGCAACAACGCCGTTTTGTTTAGCGTTCACGGGAACGCCGGAGGCGGCACCGGGTGGGAATGTTATACAAGCGTAGGACAAACGAAAGCGGATGCAATCGCAACCGTTCTTTGTAAGGAGGCGGAAAAAGAGTTTGCCCCGGATGGTTGGAAAATGCGTTTTGATTATGTGGACGGCGACCCGGACAAAGAAAGCCAATTTTATATTCTGAAACATACTGTTTGCCCGGCGGTATTATCTGAAAATTTCTTTTTTGATAATGAAAAGGATTGCCGTTTTATGATGAGCGACGACGGAAAAGAAAGGATTGCAAAGGTACATTTTGAAGCAATAAAGAAAATTGTATGAAAAAGTATTTGATTTGGGCGGCAATTGCGATGGTAGTTGCCGCCGTTGCAACAATATGGGTGCAACGAACGAAAATTGAAAAATTGACGGACGAACGGAACAGATACCGGGGAAATACAGAAACATTGTTGCAGGACGTCGAAACGTACAAAACAAAGGATAGTTTGAACGCCGCCAAAGTTGGAGTTTTGGAACTGAAATTGTCGGAGTTTGAAAGATACCGGGCGAGCGATGCAGAATTAATAAAAAACCTGCAAACAAAGAACCGGGAATTGGAGGCGGTAACAACGGCGCAAATGGAAACAATAAGCCAATTACGGGGAACCGTCCGGGACAGCATTGTTTATTTGCCCGGAGATACGACAACAACCGTTTTGAAATGCGTTGATATTTCCGACCCGTGGTTTTCCTTAAACGGATGCACGACACCGGACGGAACGTTTTCCGGGACGTTTGTAAACCGTGACAGCATTTTAATTGTTGCGACCGTACAATATAAAAGGTTTCTTAATTTCCTTTGGAAAACAAACAAAGTAAAGAACCGGGAAATTGACATTATCAGCAGGAACCCGCATACAAAAATAATGGGGGTTGAATATATAGAGATTGAAAAATAACTATCTTTGTATCGAATTACATTCGACCACATAATTAAAGATTGTTTTTAAGGATTAGCCGGGTTTTCCCCGGCTTTTTTAGTTTTGCCCATTTTTAGCCCCGTAGCGGGCTTTTCTTTCCCGGATGGATAAATTACACATTTCGCCCGAAAAAGTGGCTTAAATCGAAAATTCGACCAAAATAACTATCTTTTGAACCAAAAAACAGAATTTTTTGCCATTTTCCGATAAAATAAAAAGAAATTCTTTTGGTAATTAAAATAAAGGTTGTATATTTGCATTGTCAAACAACAACGACGGGGCGTTTACCCCGAACAATTAAAAGAAAATCAAAATGGCAACAACAATTTACAACGGTTTATTATACACAACAAAAGAAATTAATCGCAATTTCCGCATTAAAATCAACGGTATTGTTGACGGTAAAAAGGTTAACAAGTTGGTAGGCGTTAAAGGATTGATTGAATTGATTGGCGTTGAAATGGCTAATAAGATGTTGCGCCGTGCATTTAATGGCACCGATGATAAAACCGTTTGCAAATTGCGCAGAGGAATAAAGATAAGTTTCTATGTTAAATAATATCCGACCGGGCGGGTTCCCGGAACCAAATACAAATTCGTATGAGTTCAGAAAAAAGAAACAAGTTAAGCGAGATTTTCAAATTGGCGTGGCAGTTCGTAAAACGCAATGGTTATAAACTTTCAGAGGCTTTGAAATGTGCATGGTTGAACATTAAGTTGAAAGCCGAAATGAAAAAACGAATTGTAAAATTC
>ULSA01017465.1_pt1 | contig 14702 bp, 7 predicted proteins | sample 1955951 | NCBI WGS metagenome assembly ULSA01 (sample SAMEA4835697, study PRJEB28245) | human gut metagenome | biome: gut microbiome; material: fecal sample | place: Denmark | collected 2008 | reverse complement strand
GGCCCGGCCGAGATTCCGACCGTGGGCGGCCGCGCGCGCCTGACCATTCCGGCCGGCACGCAGCCCGGCAAGGTGCTCCGCCTGCGCGGCAAGGGCCTGCCGCAGGTCAACACCAACATCCGCGGCGACCTGCTCGTCAACGTCATGGTCTATATCCCTGAGAACCTGGGCGACAGCGAGAAGGCTGCCATCGAGAGCCTGAAGGGCAGCCCGAACATCGAGCCCACCAAGGCCACGGCCAGCCGCATCTTCTCCCGCCTACGCCATATCTTCAATCGCGAAAACCGCAGCGAATAACCCCGTCGCACCACATAATATTAATAGAGGGAGGCCAGATATTGCATCCGGTCTCCCTTTGTTATGTTCGACTAAAAAGGAGGGTGTTGCAAAATCCGGCGAATCGTAGGGATGCACCCCGGTGCATCCGCCCTGCTTCATTGATTATCAGCGGCTGCACCGGGACCGAAATTCTGAATTTTGACACACCCTCTTTCCTTGATGAGGATAGAAAAATGTTCTATTTGAAAAGTACTTTTTTTGTAGTACCGTTATCGTATAAGATTATATTGAAACCTTGTTGCGGATGTTCGTGCCGGATGCCTTGCAAGTCGTAGTAGCCGATTATTCGTGGCTTGCTATTTTCAACAACAGTAACGCCGGAATGCTTGGTGGTGAAGGATTGTTCTTCGCCATAGGTCGTACCGGCCTGAGTTATAGCAAAAGCACGGAATTTGTAGTCGGTCTCGGGAACGAGATTTTCGAGTTTCACTGTCATGACCTGTCCGGAAGCGAAGATTGTCTGTATGTCTTCTGAAGAATAATCGGGCGCAAATACCTTTATTGGAGCGTTTTGCGCGCCGTTGCCCCAATATTCGATACCTTGCTTGATGATTGCATCGCTGCCCGGAAGCACGTAGCCTCTTACTATTGCCGTATCGGAGCCACATTCCATTACCGGATAGGTATGTACGGTAGGCTCGAAATAACTGAAATCGCTTGGGTCGAAAGTTTTCCAGTCGCTGTAAACGTAAGTGCCTTCAGTAGGATCCTTGTAGAAAGCTCGTACGTTGTAATAAGAAGTAGATTGCAGGTTTTTCAGATAGCCTTCAAGACGTCCGTCGTAAATGGCCGCATAAGCCTCATTGGGTTCAAGACTTGCCGGAGCGTCGTATTTTTTCCATTGGAATCCGGCCGTTGTAATCAAATCCGAGAGATTGGTAGTGGCGGCGACTATTGTATTCGAGCTTGTAACGCCCTTGGGCGGAAGCATGGACAACTCAATTTTAGGTGTAGTGAACTCAAAAGATTTTGTTTCAGAGCTTCCTCCTTCGGTCGTTACGGTGTATGAAATGGTATATTTTGTATTCGGCTTTAATCCGGTCAGTGTGATTTTGTTATTATCATATTGTTTACCGTTGTGTTTGATATAATGGCTTTTGAATTTGGCATCATCCATCTTATACGAAAACACGGCTGAAATTGCAGTCGGCGACACTTCACTTTTGCAATCCAAATTCAGACCATGTGTAGTAAAATATTTGTCATAATCATTGATGACTTCACTTCCATCGCTATATTTTGTGTAACCACAGATGTGATAACGATGATTCGCTCGAAGGTTCGTTATTTCAGCTTTATTATTATCACAAAGTTGTACCCCGCCAGGGGTGGAACCGAGATTATAACCTTGAGCAACAATTGTAAGGTCTTCGTAACCTTCAGGAGCATGCTTAAAGGATGATTGGCCAATAGTAATCTCGCAAGATTCCTGCCTTGGGAAAATGTTGGAAATAATGGTTAAAGGCCCTCCTATTAAGTTTAATGATTTTATAGTAAAACCACAGTTGTTTCTGGTGGCTACGTAAGGTCTTGGATAGGCATAAACCGTATCGGCGTTGAATGCTTTTTCGTCTACTTCACCGACTGAATTCGGAAGTAATACGGATGTTAACCCGGTGTTATAGAATGCCTGTTTTCCTATTGCAACGACTGAGTTGTGAATTGCCAAAGATGTCAAACTTTTACAGTTTACGAAAGCGTAATCGTTTATCCCTATTGTACCTTGAGGAATTATGCATTTGGTTATCAAATTATCATTCAGGTAAAGATTATGCGAATAATATACAGGATTAGACCAGTCATTCATGAAATTAATTTTTAACCATGACGATAAATCGAAAACCTGTACTTTTTCGATTGAGTTACAGTTGTAAAATGCATTTTTGCCTATAGTTGTGACAGAGTTGGGTATTTGTACCGATGTCAAACCACTACAGGAACTGAATGCATCTTCGCCTATAGTAGAAACAGAGTTGGGTATTTGTACCGATGTCAAACCACTACAGTAACTGAATGCGTAGTCGCCTATAGTAGAAACAGAGTTTGGTATTTGAAATTCTTTCTTTATATTCGTTGTAACAAAAATTATTGATGTTTTATTTAAATCAAATAAGACACCATCCTCTATAATGGAGTTTATTGGGTCATACCGTATGTGTTTCACATTACTCCCACAATAAAGGCTTAAACCATCGGGACATGCTATTTTTTTTAGATTTGAACAGTTGCCGAATGCATCACTCGAAAGAGTGTTGACTGATGCCGGGATTAAAACTGATTGTAATTTACTACAAGCATAAAATGCCTTCTCAGATATTTGGGCAACGGAATTCGGAATAACTACGAAATTAAGATGACTGCCACTAAAAGCCTCGGACGCTATGGCGGTGACAGAATTCGGAATAACTACAGAGTCAAGACCACTACTATAAAAAGCCTTCTCTCCAATTCGGGTAACAGAATTCGGAATAACTATGGAGTGAAGACTTGTACAATCCATAAATGTTTCAGTAGGTATATCGGAAATATTTTCCGGTAACTTGACTGTAGATAATCGTGTGCAACCAGAGAATATTCCCCAACTAAACTTAGTTACTGAGTTAGGAATACTTACAGACTTCAACCAGCCGCAGAACTCGAATGCGCTGACTCCTATTTCAGTTATAGAGTTAGGGATGAACACTGAGGTTATATTATAACAACTCTTGAATGTTTCGGAGCCTATACAAGTGACTGGGTACGTTATCCCTTTGTATGTGACATTTGGGGGAATAACTACATCTCCGGAATATTCGTTCAATTCAGAAGTGGCACTGATTCCTTTATATGTTACAGATACGCTTGTGCCATCGTCGTTTATTTTGTAGTAGATTCCATCCACTACAAAATCGTGGGCGTGGGCGGAGGCGAAGGTGGTGATGGAAATCAGGAGGATGAGCAGGAGTCGGACGAGGAGGTTATGATCTCTTGTCGATTCCTTCAGTGTTGTTGTTGCCGTATGGATATCCGGGCGGATAAAACGCATTTGGCGAAGGTCGGTTGTTGCCATTGTTGTGTTGAAGCCGCGGTCTTCCCCTCGTTGGCTGTTTTGGGTTAGTACAGAAAAAGCGTAGGAATCTGTATCGTTACCGTCCTACTGTCAGAGGCTTCTCGCATTGCCCTACAATGGCGGACGGCAACGAAGAAGCCCCTACGCTTACATATGTAATCTTTCATTCGGCCATTGCTCCTTACAAAGCAATGGCCTATGATTGTATTACATATCCGCGGGCATCTATCGTCGCTCAATCCTTGACCACTGTATGAAATTTTGCGAGAATTCCTGACAGTCAAGAATCAGCGCGGATAAACGCTTTCTATTATTATCCGGCAAAAGCCGAATATGCTTCCCGCCCTCAGCCCCGCGACCGGGGCTTCAGAACAGTTTGCGATGCAAAGGTAGTAATAATTTTTGAATCAACAAAATTTAAATTCCATCCACCAAAAAATCCCACAGTAAATTGTAAGCGATGGCAGTCAATGGAGATGTTGTTGGTGAGCATCGGTCCCCAATTTTCGTTCGTGGTTGTGCGTCACGTGAACAGCCATATCTCCCAGCCCTGGGGGTCAGGAGAAGTCGAAGTCGGAATCGTCGGAGAAGCGTATGCCTTCGCCTCGATAGGGAGCCCAGGCGCGGTCGCCTTCGCGGACGTTGCCGAGTGTGCATAGGTGCGGCGGCAGGTCGTTGAGGAAGTAGAGGCTGTTCTGCCGGTCGGAAGGCTCGACTACGCGGCTGGCCTTGAGGCTGCGGTAGAGGTAAAGTCGGTTCTTGGCGCGCGTCAGTGCCACGTATAGGCAGCGGCGTTCTTCTTCCACGGCCTCCTCGCCGGCCTCGATGGCATGCGGCGACGGGAAGTTGGAGTAGCTGACGTTGAGCAGGTAGCAGTTGGTGGCCTCCAGGCCCTTGGCCGAGTGGATGGTGGTGAGGATGACGTGGTCGTCGGCGTGTCCGTCCTCCTTGTCGCCCGTCTCCAGGGCCGGGTCGAGCACGTATTCGCCCAGGAAAGCGGTGATGCTCTGTGCTCCGGCGCCGATCTTTTGCAGAATCGGGAGGTCGCGTTTGCGTTTCTCCCAGTCGTCCTTGTAGGCGCGGCTGAGCACCTTCTCCAGTCCCTCGAAGGCGGCCTTGATGGCACGGTCCACCTCCGCCTGAAGGTTGTGGATGGCCTGCAGGGTGCTTGCCGCCTCGCCGGGCAGACGAAAGTCGCAGACGAGTGTCTCGAGGCATTGCTGGAGGGTTTCCTTGTCGAGCACGGCGCTGATGATCTTGGCTGCGGTGATGTCGCCCACGCCCTCGAAGAGCTTGAGGTAACGCATCCAGGCGAGCTCGTCGTGCGGGTTGGCGACGACGCGCAGCGCCGACACCACGTCGCGGATATGGGCGGACTTCATCAGCCCTGTGCCTCCGAAGATGGTATATGGGATTCCGGCCTCGATGAGACACCCTTCGACGGCGCGCATGCCGTAGTTGGAGCGGCTGAGCACCATGTTGTCTTCGTACTTGCATCCCTGCACGCCGACGCTGTCGCGGATGCGCATGACGATGTCGCGGGCCTGGTCCCAATCGTTGACGTAGTGGATGAGTGCGGGGCGGACGCCCTTGCCGCGCACGGCCTGCAGCTCCTTGTCGTAGTGGAGCGGGGAGCGGGCGAGGATCCAGTTGCCGAGGTCGAGAATTTCCTGGGTGGAGCGGTAGTTGAGCGTCAGGCGCATGACTTCGGCGTGGGGCACGATGTCGGTGAAATGGTGCACGGAGCGGAAGTCGGCGCCACGGAAGCCGTATATGCTCTGGGCGTCGTCGCCGACGCAGAAGAGGTTGCAGTCTGTCCAGAATGATTCGAGCAGGAGGTACTGCAGCGGGTTGGTGTCCTGCATCTCGTCGATGAGGATGTGGTCGTAGTGTGAGGCGAGGTGCCTGGCGGCGTCGGGGTTGCGCTTCAGGCCCTTGGCTACTTTGGCAAGGATGTCGTCGTAGTCGAGGTAGCGGTGCTGGGCCTTGAAGGCGAGGTATTTCTTTATGGCCTGTTCGTAGACGGGTCGCTTGCCGAGGATGGCCTGGCGCGTCTGCGGGTCTGTGCGGCCGTTGAAGAGCTGTTTCTGCAATGCCGTGGAGAGGTTACAGCAGGCGTTGACGGCGAAGCTGTAAACGTCGGCGAGCTGTTCGGGCTTTATGAAGTTGGCGGCGCGGAAGTTGCGTCCGCAGACGAGCTTGAAAGCCGAGAGTCGGTCGTCTTCGTCGATGACGGAGTACTTGCCGAAGTCGAAGACTTCGGGGTTCTGCTCTATCATCTCCATGCACCAGGAGTGGAAGGTGCGGCCCTTGAGCTCGTCGTCGCGGCCCGGTAGTGCGGACTGGAGGCGGTCGACAATCTCTCTGGCGGACTTGCGGGTGAAGGAGAGGATGAGGATGCGCGAGGGGTTGACTCCGCGCCGGAGGAGGTGCCGGGCGCGGGCTGTGATGGTGCGCGTCTTGCCGGTGCCGGCCCCTGCGAGGACGAGCAGGTTGCGGCCCCTGTACTCGGCGGCGGCGCGTTGCTGGGGATTGAGGGTTGAGTCGGGTTGCATTGCTGCAAAGTTACGAATAAAAGTTAAGAGTTAAAAGTTAATAGATGGTAAGCAAAAACGATAAATACGAAAGTAACTTTGATGGTGTTGTCAGAAAGGATGCAGATGTGGTGCTTGGGGTTCCGTGCGGGAGGGAGTGTACTTTAGTACTCGACCGACTGCGAGAGGTTCCTAAAGTGCCTCGGATGCGCCTTTATGACACATCCGTTTATTTGCGGTTTTCGGAGGGTGGGAGAGTTAAGTCGGCCATGCGGAGGGAGTCGGCGGTGGCGAAGGGCTCGGAGAGGGCGGCGTTGACTTGCTTCATCAGGGCGGAGTAGCGGCGGTCGAAGTCGGGGATGAAGCGGGAGCGGCCCTGGGTGTCGACTCGGCGCAGGAACTCGCCGAGGGTGAAGGTGGAGATGTCGACGGCCGGTGCCACGCCCTCTTTGTCGTCGCCTTCGTTGACGTAGTAGACGAGCCTGGCGTCGTGGAGCTTGCCGCAGATGGTGGTGACCATGCGTATGGGGATGGAGTAGTCGGCGGCTATCCGGGTCATGGACAGCGGCGACTTGCCGAGCTTCTGGCGGCGCATGACGATGGCCATGATGACGATGGCGACGGTGCGGAAGTACTGTGTGGAGATGTTCTCGTGGGTGTCGGTGTAGTTGAAGTCGAGCACGTTTTGTGCCGAGTAGCAGAGCATGCAGCCGAACAGGAGTATGAGCCAGGAGAGCTGGAGCCATATCAGCAGCAGGGGCAGAAAGGCGAAGGAGCCGTAGATGGCGTTGTATTTGGAGACGTAGATCTGGCCGTTGACGAACAGGAGCTGCAGCACGGTGAAGGCGATGCCGCAGATGGTGCCTGCCAGCAGGGCGTATTTGAGCTGGACTTTGGTGTTGGGGATGAGCAGGAAGCTGAGGGTGAAGGCTACGATGGCCAGGAATATGGGTATGCAGTCGAGCACGACGCTCCATAGGGGGGTGAGGATGGAGACGTGGTCGGAGATGGTCGACGACAAGAAGATGCTGACGCCGCTCTGGCAGAGCATGATGATGGGAACGAGCAGGCAGATGGCGGTGTAGTCGGTGAACTTGCGGTAGAAGGAGCGCTGCTGCTTGACGTCCCAGATCTGGTTGAAGGCTTCTTCGATGTTGCTTAGAAGGGAGATGAGGGTCCAAAGGAGCATCAGGATGCCGATTCCTACGAATACTCCTTGTTTGGCCTCTTTGAGGTAGGAGTCGACGAAGCCCATGGCGGTGTTGATGGCGTGGCTCTGGGATGGGAAGTAGCTGTAGATGGTCGTCTCCATGAGGTTCTGGAAGCCGAAGCCGCGTGCGATGGCGAAGAGCAGTGCCAGGGCGGGGACTATGGCCAGCACGGTGGAGTAGGTGAGGGCCATGGACTTGGACTGGAGGCTCTTGTCGAGGAATGAGCGTATGCTGAGATTGACGACCTTGAGGGTGGAGATCCAGCAGTTGCGGCGGTGTGTGTGCCACACGCCGGACCAGGCGAAGTCCACCGCGCCGCGGCCCCAGGCCACGGCTTTGCCCCATAGCGCGGGGAGGTCCTTTATGCTGAATTTCTTTGCCACTTTATGGTTTTAACGCGTATCGGGGGCGGGTGGTTGAGGATCGGAGGCCTCAGGAGGCGTGGTATAAGGCCACTAAGGGCTTTAGGGTCTTGGCAGGATGGGTGCTCTCAATTAGAAGAGGAGGGCGCCGGTGAAGAGGAACTGGCCGTCGTCGGTGACGAAGCAGGTGAAGGTGTCGCCGCTGCCGACGGCGCGGACTTTGCCTCGGATGCGGACTGGCGCACGGCGGTGTCGCTTGGTGCCGTCGCCGAGGGCGCCGTCGAAGTTGGAACCCCAGGCCATGAGGGTGCCGTCGCCCAGGATAGCCAGGGTGTGGTTGCTGGCCGTCTCGACTTTGCGGACGTTGCTGAGGATCTTGGTGGGCGTCTTGACGCAGTCTGCCTTGGTGCCGACGCCGATCTTGCCGTAGTCGTTGTCGCCGGCGCCATAGAGGGTGCCGTCGTTGAGTATGTACATGGACATGTTGTTGCCGGCGCTGACGTGCTTGACACCGCTGCGTACCTTGACTGGGGTGGTCCTGGCCTTGCTGGTCTCGCCGAGACAGAGCTCCCCCCAGCCGTTGGTGCCGCAGCCGTACATGTCGCCGTCGTCGGTGATGAAGAGGGTATGGGCGGCGCCGCCGCTGACTTCGCGCACGCCGGTGCGGACTTTCATGGGCTTGAGGACTCGGGAGGAGGATGCGTTGCCGAGCTGTCCGTGGTAGTTGTTGCCCCAGGCCATGAGGGTGCCGTCGTTTAGGATGGCGAAGGAGTGCTGTCCGCCGCATTCCACGGACTTGGCTCCGTCGAGGACTTTGACTGGTGTGTGGCGGTCGGTCTTGGTGCCGTCGCCGAGCTGACCGGCGTAGTTCCATCCCCAGGCCCACACGGTGCCGTCGTTTTTGATGGCGAGGCTATGGCTATCGCCGGCCGACATGGCTTTGACGTTGTCCATTATCTTGACGGGCTTGGAGCGCTTGGTGGTGGTGCCGTCGCCGAGCTGTCCGTTGTTGTTCATGCCCATTGCCCAGAGGGTGCCGTCGTTCTTGAGTATGAGGACGTGGAAGAGTCCGGCCTTGACGTCGCGGAACTTTCCGGCTGTCTGTGCCTGGAGGGAGGGGATGGTCAGCAGTGCAATCAGCAGGGAGATGAGTTGTTTGTTCATTTTTTCGGTGGTCTTGTCATTTCAGGAGTCATGGAAAAAGGGAAAATCCGGTCGGGCGTATAAGCCGGGTTATGTGGTGGCCTGGGCCACTGACTGTCATTTATCCAGGACTGCGGTTGCCCACAGTCTCGAGCTGCCTACCCTCCGGCATGGGACGGGCCGTCCTCGTGTCGCCGGTATACTTGGCATTGCAACCCGTGGTCTGCACGGCCGGCGGAGTCGCCTTCGCCGCCGGTGAGCTCTTACCTCACCTTCTCACCCTTACCCCCGGGTGGGGGCGGTTGTTTTCTTCTGCAGTCACCGACCGTTGCCGGTCGCTTTCGGTTAGGAAGCACGGTGCCCTGTGTTGCCCGGACTTTCCTCCGCCCGCCTCGGGGCCGAAGCCCTCTGCGGCGGCGACAGTCCCGCCCGGCCGGATGTTTTCCCTATTCTTTGCTGACTATTATCTCGGTGGCACGCAGGCGGCTCTGTCGGTAGATGTAGCCGATGAAGCCTTCGACGCCGAATGCGGCCAGGACGATTCCGGTCAGCAGTGTTATGATGTTCTTTACCTCGTCTGGGCCGAGGATGAAGACGGTCACTCCGATTGCCGTCACCAGCAGCGGTGGGAGCAGCCACCAGCGGTTGACGGCCAGCAGTCTCATTCCGGGAATGGTGAAGGCGAGCTGTGCGAGCCCGCAGAGTATCATCACCACGCCGAAAGTGTAGATGAGGTAGTTGACGAAGAACGTGGGGTTGCTGACCAGCAGTATGCCGAAGGCGATGCCTCCGAGCACGGGGACGAGCACGAGTCCTTGCTGGCTGCGCATGGTGCGGCGGTCGATTTCCTCGGCCTGGGTGGCGGCATTGTGCCTGTTGTGCCGGTAGGAGATGACCCAGGACAGGAGGATGTAGCTGCAGGGGACTATGAAGAGTATTCCGGCGGCCACTACGATGCCCTCGAAGAGCTGCGCCCGGTCGTGCAGGATCATCAGCAGGATTCCTCCGACCAGGGCGAAGAGGTATATGAGGAGTACGTTTCTCGATTTCATTGCTCCAGGGATTGTGAGAGTGCGAATGCGGCGTGCATGACCAGGTCCACGGACTCCTGCAGGCCGAGGCGGCCGAGGTCGACGCATAGGTGGTAGTTGGCGGCGCAGCCCCACTGTCGGCCGGTGTAGAAGTTGTAGTAGCTTTGGCGCAGGCGGTTGCGGCGTCGGGAGAGGTCTATGGCCTCCTCCTTGGTCTGGCAGTCGCCTCGGCGGACTATGCGCTTGGCTCGCAGGGCCTCGTCGCAGTGCACGAAGATGCTGAGCAGACGTGGGTTGTGGCGGAGCACGTAGTCGGCGGTGCGGCCTACGAAGACGGCCCCTCCCTGCTCGGCGAGCTTCTCGATGACGCGGCTCTGCATGGCGTATATGCTTTGGGCGGAGCCGTCGGGCGCCGAGGTGGTGGGTGACATTCCGAAGGCGCTGTCTACGACGGCACGCAGCAGGGATGGCTTGCGCTCGTCCTCTCGCTCGAATATGGGCAGGGAGATACCGAACTGCGCGGCCGCGTGCTGGAGCAGTTCCTTGTCGTAGAAAGGTACGGAGAGCCTGCGTGCGAGCTCGCGCCCGAGTGCGCGCCCGCCGCTGCCGAACTCCCGGCCGATGACGATTAGGATGTCGCTTGCTGCCATTCTCTCTAATTTTTTGCAAAGATACAAATTTTTTTCGTAACTTTGCAGTCGGATATGCGCACGTGGCGTAATGGTAGCCGCGCCAGACTTAGGATCTGGTGCCGCAAGGCGTGGAGGTTCGAGTCCTCTCGTGCGCACTCAAGAACTGATATGCAAATTTGGAGAGGGCGCGTCTGATGTTTGAATCAGGCGCGCCCTGTTGTCATGGGGAATTTCGCTTATTGGACTTGGACTTTGACGGCTCGACCTCCGGCGGGCAGGGCAAGGTAGATGCCGGGACGGAGGTTGCGGTTGGCGATGCGCTTGCCTTCGGCTGTGAAGACGGATATCGCCCTTTCGTCCGCGGCCACGATGCGTCCGTCCATAACGGTGAGTGCAGGCTGCTCGGAGTCCGTGATGTCGGAGACGCCGCCGCCCTTGCTGACCACCATGTAGTTGGTGATGATGCGGTAGTCGGTGACGTTGCCCTTGGAGTCGACGGTGCGTGCGAAGGCGGGGAAGGCGGTGTTGGTGATGAAGCAGCGCACGCTGTCCTCGATTTCGTGCTTGAAGGTGAACTTGCCGTCGGCTACGGTGTAGTCGGTGCCTTCCTGGAGCACTTCCTCGAAGATGGTCTCCCACTTATACTCGCTGGCGACGTTGCCGTCGGCGAGGGTGTGGCCTACGGCCCAGCGGCTGAGGTCGAGGGTCTCGCCGGCCTTGATGCTGGCGGGGATGACGGGCTGCGCCTGGGGTGCGTAGTAGTTGAGGGTGGCGTTCATTTTCTTGGGCCGGGCGGGCAGCTGGCTGATGCCGAATCGGCTGTCGGTGAGCACCATGGTGGTGAGGGTGTTCTGCATGGCGTCGTCGCTCAGGCCCAGGGCCGACACGTTGCCGTTGCGGATGTAGCAGCTGCGCAGCTTGGTGAGCTTGGTGAGGTCGACGCTGTCGAGCACGCACTTGTCGAGGGTGACGGAGGTGATGGAGGGGTTGTCGAGCAGGAGCTCGGAGTAGTTGTTGCCGCTGATGTTGACGGTGGTGAGTGCGGGGAAGCCGCTGAGGGTGAGTGCCGGAAGGGCGTTCTCGCGCAGGTTGAGGTTGCTGAGTGCGGGCAGATTGGCGAGCTTAACCTCTGAAAGAGATGAGTTGTCGTAGATTGCCAGGGTCTTGAGCTTGGGCATGTCCCGGAAGGCGAGAGTCTTGAGTGCGGTGCAGCCGCCGAAGGTGGCGCTTTCGAGTGCGGCTCCCTCGCCCAGGACCACGTCGGTGAGGTTGGGGGCGTTGCTCACGAGCAGCGTCTTGATCTTGGGGCAGCCGGAGAAGTCGATCTTGGAGACGAGTGGCTGGTCTACCTTGAACTCGTAGATCTCGGGGCCGGCCATGGTGATTTTCTCCAGTGCAGGCATCTTGTTGAGCTGGATGCGCTGGAGGGCGGGGGTGGTGAGGGTGACGGACTTGACGGAGCGGTTGTTGGAGCAGACCAGGTATTCCAGGGCTGTCATCCGGGGCAGGAAGTCCATGTTGCGCAACGAGTCGTTCTCGCATCGGAACTCGCGGACGCTGGTGCCGCATGTGCCGGGGGTGAAGCTGGTGGCGTCGTTGTTGTTGATGTTGAGGAACCAGACGGTCTGTGCCGCCCATATCCGCACGAGGATGTCGCCGCCGCTGAGGTTCGACTTCTTGATGTTGTAGAGAGTGTTGGCCTTGGGCAGCGGCAGGGTGTCGATGTCGGCGCTTTCACCGAACTGCATGTAGACGGTGTCGGTGGTGACTGAGGACTTGACGTAGACCTGTGCCCAGCGCTCGCCCTCCTTGGCACGGAGGCCTTTCTGGGTGACGAAGGAGGCGAAGACGTCGCCCTGGGGCATGGCACCCCAGGCTGTGGCGCCGAGCAGGAACATGGCCGTGGCGCTCATGATATTCTTCAGTGCTCTCATATTTATTTCTTGATGATTTTAGTGACGTAATGTTGGTTGCCGCTGACGGCGCGTAGCAGGTAGCAGCCTGCGGGCAGGGCGCTCATGTCGAGGCGGTCGGTGTCTGCGGTATTCAGACGGAGAGTGCCGGTGAGGTCGTATAGTTCTACGCGGTCGCATTTCAGACCGAGGTGCAGTTCGCTGACGACGGGGTTGGGCCAGGGGGCGAGTCCGTCGATGCTTATGCCGTCCACGTCGTTTGTGAGGTGGTAGACGGGGCTGAAGACTTTCTCGCTCAGGATGTTGCCGGGATAGAGGCAGGCCAGCGCGTAGCGGTAGTCGCCGTCGGCGATGCCCGCGAGGTTATCGACGACGGTCGATGTCGGGAGTTCGGAGGCGAGGGTGGTGAGACTCTGCCAGCGGGTGGTGTCGTTCTCGGTTCCGGCAGGCAGGCGCCACAGCTCGTAGTTGTAGCCGTAGTCGTGGGCCTTGTCGCCGATGGCCTCGCCCTCGGCGCGGAGCATGTAGGTGTTGCGGACGAAGGAGGCGTCCACGCACGCCCAGTCGTCGGTGCGGTAGTCTTTGTTGCGGAAGTTGACGCCCTCCTCGAAGGGCCAGACGGGGTCTTCGCCGTCGGACATGGCGATGGAGGCCATGCCTTCGGAGTAGCTGACGGCCAGGTAGAAGCCGTCGGGGCAGGTGACGGGCTGCGGCAGCTCGTGGCGGCTCCACTGCAGGTCGCCGGCGGCTGGCACGTGCATGGCGTTGTAGAGGACCTGGCGCGACGGGGTGCCGTCGGCGTTGACGCCGAAGATCCATAGGTTCATCTCGTTGTGCGGGCCGCGGTAGTCGGTGGTCATCCAGGTGATGGCGCTGACGACTGCGGGCTGGCGGTAGACGTGGCCGAAGACATAGTACTCGTTGCCGACCACGGCTCCGTTCTGTGACTTTGGCACGCCGTTGTCGCGGCGGAACATGGCGCGCGGGCGTTCCCAGGTGACGGTAACCACGCCGCCGTCCTCCTGCGAGGCTGTGATGTTGTGCGGAGCCAGTGGCAGGGGATCGAGGCGGGTCGACACGGAGGCGTCAGCGGTGAGGTCGGCCGTGCTGTTCCAGGGAATGAAGCGTAGTTTTTCCACGCGCACGGCGTATTGGCCGACAGGGATGCCGGTGATGGTGTATGCGCCACGTGCGTCGGTGAGGGCTTCGTAGCCGAGTCCCTCGGCACTGATGCGCACCGTGGCCCCTTCGATGGGTTTGGCGTAGTTGTCGGCGATGGTGCCGGAGAGTGTGGCGGAGGGGAGTGCCGGCATGGTGAAGTTGACGGTGGTGTTCTGTCGGGAGGCCACGTCCACGGGGTGCTGGGTGCTGACGGACGAGTAGCCCGGCTTGGCGACGGCCATGGAGTATGTACCCGGCTCCACGTAGTCGATGGCATAGCTGCCGTCGGCGCCGGTGACGGCCACGAGAGTGGTGCGGTCGATGCTGACTTCGGCGCCGGCCACTGGCTGTCCGTTGGCGTCGGTGACGCGCCCGGAGACGATGCCCTGCGTTTTCTCGTCCAGGCGTACCTGGTATACGTATAGGTTGCAGCTCACGAATGGCGAAAGGTCGTGAAGGGCGATGCTGTATTCGCCGCTGGCGGGTACGGTGAAGGTATAGCGCAGCTCCTCGTTGACGCGCGAGGCGATGGTGTCGCGGCGCAGCACCTGTGTCTGGCTCTCGGGGCTGGCCTGGTTTCCCACGCTGACTTCAAGCATCTTGGGGTAGTAGGTGCCCAGTCCCGACTTGGCCAGTATGTAGAGGTAGTATTCCTTGCCCTGTTCGAGCTTGAAGGGCGCGGAGAAGATCCAGTCGTCGTTGCCTTGGCTGTAGGGCGGGTTATAGATGTGTTGCGGGGAGGAGGAATAATAGACCCACGGGCGGGGATTGCCGTTGCGCGTTCTGGCAGTCCAGGGCGTGTAGTCGGCGCGGGTGGCGAAACGGCAGTCGTAGGGGAGGCCGAGTGCCGGGCCGAGGTAGAGGGTGTCGCTGGCAGCCGTCTCGCCGTAGTCCGTCGAGAGGGCCTGCACGGTATAGTAATATGTGTTGCCTGCCGGGACGTGGTCGTTGTAGAGGGTGCCGCGGAATGTCTTCTGGAGGATGGCGGTGTCGCCGCTGAGGGAGTAGCGGGTGATGCGGTACTTGATGTTGGTCGGGGATACGTATCCGCCGTGGACACTCTGCGTGGGGGCGGTCCAGGAGATGCGGGCGGAGTCGGGAGCGACGCGTGTCACTTTCAGGTCGGTGACGGAGCAGGGGACGTCGCGTCCGGCGAAGAAGTAGGCATCGGCGTAATGTCCCTGTCCGGCGGCGTTGCTTCCCACCACTCGCAGGTGGTTGTAGCCTTGCTGAAGGCCAGTCAGCGAGAGACTGCCGTCGGTGCCGCCGGCGGTGGCGCCATATGCCTGGATGCGGGTGCCGTTGAGATATACGAACGTGCTGTCGG
>ULSA01019003.1_pt1 | contig 14983 bp, 8 predicted proteins | sample 1955951 | NCBI WGS metagenome assembly ULSA01 (sample SAMEA4835697, study PRJEB28245) | human gut metagenome | biome: gut microbiome; material: fecal sample | place: Denmark | collected 2008 | reverse complement strand
GCTCAAGAAGGAACTTACGGAGGAAGAGCGGAAACGGCTGGGAGAATTGAAAAAGAAAACCAAGAACCGGGAAGCTGCCATTTCCATACTCCGAGGCATCTCCATCCGTATGCCCCTGTTGATTTATGGTGCGGAACTGAGTGGTGAGAATCAGGAAATCACGATTGATAATTTTGCCTCGCTCATTGACCCGCAGTCATGGGAAGAGTTCATGCCCAAGGGAGTGACCAAGCAGAAATTCAACAGCTTCAAGAAATACTATGATCCGGAAATATTCTGTGCTGCCGGAAAACGAATCCGTGCAATGGCCCGTGCCGCGGATAAACTGAGTATAGAGGAACGAATCGGACGTATTACGGACATCTTCAGTACTTTCCGCAATCCGGACAAGGAAACGGTGCTTACTCCGTGGCGCGTGGTAAACATGCATCTTGGTGACTGTTTGGGAGGTTATAATTTCTATGACACAGAGTATCAGAATGTGATTCCCGAACCACGGTTTATAGATAAAGGAGAAGTTACCGCAGAAGTATTTTCTCCTGAATCCCGTATTCTGGAAATCAATTCCAAATCCGGACTTTATCCGCTTTATATGGCGTATGGCATTTACCGGGCAAGGGTAAAGGCTTCTCTGTTCGCTGTAGAAACGGTAGAGGAGCAGCAGACTGTATGGGACAAGGTCATAGCGGAAAACATCTTTGTCATCTGTAAGACTCCAATGGCTAAGAGTATTACCAAACGTACGCTTGCCGGATTCCGTAAAGCTAAAGTGAATACAAGATATTTTGAAGATTTAATCAACCAGATTAAGAACAAGCCGGAAAACTTTATAGCCAAAGTCGCCAAAGGTCATTCTTACTGGAAAGCCATAGATAATGACAATATGAAATTTAATGCTATAGTGGGAAATCCACCATATCAAGAGGTTGTTGATCAGAAAGAAAGTACAAATGGACAAAAGGTAAGCATAAGTATCTTTCAATATTTCCAAACTATCAGTGAAAAGATAGGAAAATATACAGCTTTAATATATCCAGGCTCTCGGTGGATTCATCGTTCAGGAAAAGGACTTGAAAAATTTGGTTTGGCCCAAATGAATGATCCTCATTTAGCTCTACTTGAATTTTTCCCTTGTTCTAAAGATATATTTAAAGATGTTGCTATTGCAGATGGACTTTCCATTGTACTAAAAAACATGGAAAAGAATGAATGTGGATTTACATATAAATATTCTGTAGGTGGTAAAACGATTACTATCCAAGCAAACAATCCAGGAAATGATATGTTTTCTCTTAATCCTCAAGATAATGAAATTATTAAGAGATTGGATAATGCAATCAAATCATTCGGATGTTTACATGATTCTATACTTCCTCGTAATTTATTCTCTATTGAAAGTGATTTTGTTGAGAAGAATCCTTCTCTTGTAAAAGAGTTTAATGATGGTGATTATTATAATCCCCAAACAGAGATTAAACTTTTTACTAATGATAAAGCTGGTAAAAGCGGAAGAGCTCGTTGGTATATTGCTAATAAAAATGTTATAGCATCGGGAAGTGAATATTTGAATAAGTGGAAAGTAATTGTTTCCAGTGCTAATGCTGGAGGACAAAAGCGTAGCAACCAAATAACCATTGTTGATAATCATAGCGCATTTGGACGTTCACGTGTGGCATTAAAAACTTTCGAGACAGAAAAAGAAGCTCGAAATTTTTTCAGATATGCTACGAGTGAAATTATTCGCTTTGCTTTTTTGCTTACAGATGAATCTTTAACATCGTTAGCCAAAAAGGTCCCTGACCTATTAGATTATTCTGATAGTAATGCATTGATTAATTTCGAAAATGACATAGATGAACAACTCTACAACTTATTTCATATAAACGAAAAAAATCAGCTATACGTACGAAACATACTTTTCCAAAAGTCAAAGCTATAATGAGGATTCTTTATCAATTCTAATTGAGAATATTCAGTAAATATCCCTAATTAGTACATTTTAGCTTGAACTACTATCCATATTACTATGGTAATGAAGACTTAACTTAATCTGATTTCCACAAGATACAATTGGCTCTTCTATGCAATATTGGCACTTGCATCTTATTGGTTGTATTCAGTTGTTTTACTAATAATATTAAAATATAATGCCTCTAATGTGTTTTTTCTTTTGGCCTTTGTTTTAATTTCGCATTCCCAAATACGAATTACATGCCAACCAGCGAGCTTTAAATCCACATTATTGGAGTAATCGCGAGCAATATTCATGGTTATCTTGTGTCGCCAAAAATCTACATTGGTTTTAGGCAACTGATAATATTTACATCCATCATGACCATGCCAAAAACATCCATCAATAAAAATAACAGTTTTGTATTTTTTCAAAACAATATCCGGTGAACCTGGCAATTTGTGGTCGTTGACACGATAGCGTAAGCCTTTCGAAAACAGAAATCGTCTTACGACCATCTCCGGTTTAGTATCTCTGCTTCTAATAGCCGCCATGCAACGACTCCGCTGTTCTTGTGTCATCAAATCTACCATAATTTATTCAATTGTTAGTAAGCCTTGACGATTTATGTGTCTTGATAGTTTAGAAAGAATTTCAGCTAAAACAACTTGTTTTAGTTTGACTTGACTCTCACCTTTATCCTCCTTCTCAGATTTCAAATATCTAAAATCTAAAATAAAAAAGTAATCTGCATCTTTCAGCCTATAATAAAAAACTGGAGATATAAAAAGTGCATCGCTGGAATTATTAAACCATTTTCTAAATTCTGATTTAACAAATATTCCAGGAATAGCTTTGCTCATTTTTACTTTTTTTTGTGCGTAATCACAAGGAGCGTTTATCACAAGTTTGAAGATATCCCAATCTGTCCTTATATTTTTCCTTACATTAGAATAATATTTTTTAAAAGAATTACAAGGATTCTCACTACTTATAATTTGTGCTTTTATTGATTCAGGAATCAACTCTGGATCTGGAGTAAAACAAAAGTTTAGAATATCCTTAAAATCAGAATATTCTTCAGATGTTATAACTATTCTACCAGGTTCATTAGGATGAGTTTGACAGAAGCTAAAGATTAATCGTTCATTGAAATGTGAGATTTTGATATCTCTATTATTAAAATCTGAAATAAAACGTAAATCTTCATCAGCATCAGAACCTATTTCTTCCTCTATTGTTTCATGTAGGAATAGGTTTAATGTATGAAAGGCAGATCTTAATTTCTCAGGTTCAGACAAGCTTTCAAAGTTTTTACCAGAATATGCCTTCCCCCATTTTGTGAAAATCCAATTTGCTGTTTCATCCCATTCTTTATCATTGATACAGGAAAGACCATCCTCAAGTGCATGATTAATAGCGTTATGAATATGGTTCTCCCAAAGTAACAGATTACAAAATGATGTGTGGGGGGTTAATGCACTAGCAATCAACTCAAATAGTTTTTCTATTTTTTCCTCAAACCCTTCTGTTGGATTTCCTTCTAATGTAAAATAATCTGATTTCTGTAAAGGAATCGAACATATGGGTTTTCGATCTTTTAAATCATTATTAAGCTTTTCAATAATTTGATTGTATTCATCAGTATTTCTACTCCAGCATACAAGCATATACGGGAAGTTACTTTCACCGATTAATCTATTCATAACCGCATATACCATTGAATATAATTGCTGTACAGGATGAACAGAATCGTCAATTAAATTAATATCCAAGAAAACGAGGCGAACATCAACGTTTGAACCTTCTTGGGGTAGATTTTCAGGTGTACCATCATAATACGAATATGATAAACGTAATTTTCCAAACTCTTTCATTAATGGCAGAGCTTGTTCAATACTATTATCAATAATAACTATTCTTCCATTTATTGGTAACGTGTTCATTGTATCATTTTTTTAAGCAGAAAGCAATAATTGCACCATTTTTATAATCTATAGGAATTGAAATATCATTAAATTCAGGAAATTTCAACATTCCTTTTTGAGCAATAAGAATTTCATTTGCAATATGAAGTCCCAATCCTATCCCATCTGGTTTTGCTGAAACAAATGGTTCTATCATGGTATCCGTAGGTAAGAGAAAGCCAATACCATTATCTGCAAAGATAATATTTAAAAATTTATCATCTTCTTCAATGCCGACATAGAATTTCTTATGTTCACACTTAGATTGTTCTAGCCAGTATATAGCATTATCAATAACATTCATCATTGCTCCAACAAGAAGACTCCTAGAAATCTTTATCTTTTTTGTTCCTGAAAATTCTTTATATTGACTTTTGACCTCAATATTATGAGCCTTTAAACGATATTCTGTATTGAAAAGAGCATTATCTATTACATGAATAATATTTTCTGTTTTTTGATCTGATTTCCTAATAATACCAGCATAACCATCTATCAGAGATGATAAATGTTCAACAAGATTAAGAGCGCGGGTAGATGCTTTTTCTGATTTTAAGACAAGTGAAACTTCAGCAATGATTTTTTCTACTTCGTGTACGATGACACTCATGTTCAGTCCAGCACCCGCAGCCTTCAACAAATTGTCACATACTAATTTATAATCGTCTTCTATTTTTAGAAGATACTTATTAATGCGGTTCTTTATTGGAGTTTCTTTAATCTTGTCATCAACAAATTTTTTGAGATCTCCGATTACTTGAAGCACAGGTTCAGACTTAGATGTTGGACCATAAAAAGCACGAATTCTGCTTTTGTCTTCAAATCTTAAAGTTTCAACAATGTTTATGACATGAAGTATGGCATCTTTAAACAAATAATACGCTTTGTTTTCTACGAATCCTTCTCTGTTTGTTTTTTCAATAAGGCTTTTACTTGAGGCTCTGTCTAAAGAAATTGCTCCAAGAATAATATTATTACTAAGTTTTTTCCCAGGCTGATTCACTCGACGAATATCAAGGTTGAGCCAATCATTTCCAACTTCACCATAATCATAAACACGTAGGCCATCACGATATACCCTTATACCTCCATTCATATCAAGATATTCTTTAAATCCCTGTTTATCAGACAGTCCTAACTTTAAGACGAAAGCATCTCTATCAAAAATATATCCTTCAAATTTTATGAGCCCAATTTTGATTCCATTTTCGTTGAGAGAAAATTCTCCATCATTATTTATAAAATTTTTAAAGCTATTAATAAGCTTTTTCTTTATATCTGATTCTTCTTCGGGTAAAAAACCTTTCCATTCTATGGAATAGGGAGATAATTTTGACATTGTATCCCAAGGCATAAAGTCATATAAAAAAGACGTAATACCATTGTTTTCCAATATTGCTTTAAAATGATAGATTGCGTATTTTTTTATCTCTTTCCAATCTATCATTCCTTCCAACCAATCATTATGGCCTTTACAAATTAAAACAGCCTCAAAACTATCATTAGATTCAAAAGGACTACTTAATGAGTTTATAGTTCTTTTTATTCCTCTCACTTCTCCTCTTGTCCATGATTTGTTTAGGTGAGTTATTTTGATTATTGTACCATGATTATTGTTCATAAAAACTTCGGGGGTATCTCGTTCTATGACGATAACAGGCACATCATTTAAATATTTGGATTGTGAAAATTGATTCCAGTCTATTCTTACTACATACTCCTTACCGGTAGACTTTTTTGTCACTAATTCGATTTCATGACCTAACTTGTGAACACCAAAACGTCCGATCCCCTTTTCTCCAATTGGAAGTCTTCCCTTCGGAGAACGTTTGCCTTTTGCTACAATCTGAGATTTGGAATCACTTCCCGGCTCCAACCAACAATTAAGGATTGTATCTAAATCCATGCCCCAACCATCATCTCTAATAACAATTTCACCTGTTTCCATATCATGAACATCAGACATGACTATAGTTACTTCTGACGCATCTGCGTCATAAGAGTTTTTCACTAGCTCGACGAGTGCAATACTTTCATTTTTTATAAGCTGATCGCCGAGTTGCAGTAACATTCTTGCCCTTGGTTTAAATGGAGCTTCTATTATATTGTTTTCGGACATAACGATTTTAAAATTGCTTTGGCAATGGCATAAGCCATTAATGGAGGTACAGCATTGCCTATTTGTTTGAATATAGCTGAACGTGAACCCTCAAAGAAAAAATCATCAGGAAATGACTGTATTCTTGCTGCTTCACGTACAGAAAGAGATCTAATGGTATTTGTAGAGGGGTAAATATAGTAATGACCATCTTTGGAAATATGGGCCACCACAGTATGACATTTTCCATTCAAGTCTACTACTTTAAACCTATCCAAAAAGGATGTTGTATTATTTATAGTCCTAATTTCGTCAGGAAAATCAGAGTTTTTAATTCTAATGCCGTCATCCAACCACATCTTAACCGCCATACGATATTTTTCACTATCAATACGGTTGATTGGACGTGCAGTATGCAGCGTAAGAACATCAGAATCATTACGTAAATCAAACCGACGAAGATAATCAGATGGTACGGAAGTATATTCTGACGAACTTTCTCCAGCATGAATTGATGGAAGATCCGAAAATATATCTTTACATGTCCAATCATTTTGAACTTTTTGAATTATAGGACAACCACGGTCAGATGATTTTCTCCAACCAAAAATAATCACCCTTTGTCGATTCTGCATTACACCATAATCCGATGCATTCAAAATAGCAAAATGAACTTTATATCCGAGTTCTCTAAAATGCATTTTTATATTTTCAAAATGATTTTTCTTTGAACTCAAAAGCCCCAATACGTTTTCAAAAACAAATCCCATAGGCTTATATCTAGCCAAGAATTTACCATATTGCAAATATAACAAACAACGCTTATCGTCTGCAATACCCGCATTATGACGATTTAGCATAGAAAACGCTTGGCATGGAGGACCACCAACAATAAAATCAACTCTTTTCCTACGCTGTCGTTTTAAAACGGAATCTATAGAAGCAAATATTGATTCTATAGATTCATCAGAAATCTCTTTATTGATTACAGATGATATTAAATTTTTGGGAAGTAATTTATAAAGTTCGTCTCTGGTTATTTCGTGCTTAAGATATTTAATATAGTTATAATAGTTATTATTTTCTTTTAGGTAATGATAAGCTAAACGTGTTTTAATAGTATAGCAAGCATCAGTATTCATTTCAACATGAGCAACCGGCACAAAACCACACCGCAAGAACCCCTCTGAAAGTGCGGATGTTCCTGCGAACAAATCTATGTATGTATACTTACGGTTTGTGTGCATTTCGCCTAAAATAAAATCTATTGCAAATTTAACCGTTTTTTCCTACCTATCAATAGATTTTTTATTTTTTGAATCGAAAAACGATTTTTACGGGATTATAATAAGTGCAAAAACAAGAAAAAATCAAGGAATAAGTATAGATTTGAATAATCATAGATAATAAATTTCGATTTTTTTTTTGTAATTTTGCAACCGGAAATCATCCATAATAACAATACTGCAAAATAAAGCAAGCCTCCGGTGGAGCAATAGCGGGAGATTACTTCTTTAGCTTAAAGATACATCAAAGATATTCAGCCACTTATCGTTAGATTACGATTCCTGGTGGCACCACAGAAAAAGAGAGTTACAGCGATGTAGCTCTCTTTTGTTTTTATACTCCTCGGATTTTACTTGCCCACACATTCCCGGCAATCGGCCAGAAGCTTTCTATAAGAAAACATATCAATAATGTCTTTTCCGAAGGTGAACTGGAAAAAGAGAACGACACGCATTTTTTGCGTGTTGATGGCGTGAAACAACCTGTTGCCTTTTACTCTTTGGATGTGATTATTTCCATAGACTACCGTGTGAAAAGCCAACGCGGTACGCAATTCCGTATCTGGGCCAATAGGATATTGAAAGATTATCTGGTGAAAGGCTATGCCGTCAATAAAGCGTTGACAGAACAACGCTACACGGAATTGAAACAGCTGGTCACTGTCCTGGGCAGAACCGGGGCTGTATCATAATTAATGCAGCCCCTAGCACTAATTTATTATGATATTAATTTACGACGGCTCTGCCACCAGAGAAGAATTATCATCAAAAGTGGTTTTATAAAAAATAGTCGATGCAACTTTTGTCGTTGATACTTCTGTCTTAAACTCTTCCAGGAACATTTCTTTATTCTCATCAATAAGCTTACGAACCTTTGTATCATTTGTCTGTCTAAAATAACGACGAATGAGCTTATTATACTCTTTCTCAATATCGTCACGTGAGAAGTTTGGGCTACGAAGCATTGCCATAAATTTTCCATCCTCACGGAAAAATGAAAATAAATGCTCTGTCTGATCTAACCAGAATTGCATTTCCTGCTCTCGCTCTTGTTCCGTAGCATTCAATCTGGCTAATTGATCAAAAATACTTGCAAGTCCTGGTCTTCCTCCTTTCTTTCCTGATACAGGTGCTGGTTCCTCTGTTCCACCTCCATTTGGTTCTTCCGGCTCCTCAACTTCGATTTCTTCACCGACAAGTAGTCCTAAACTCCCATCAAATGAAGTGGATATAGAACCAAGAGGACTATCTTTCTCAAACATAGAACGATAAATATAACTATATCTCTTCCAGAAGTCGATAAACGCAGCATCCAAGAAATTTGGTGCAATCTCAATGACTCCTTGCAAAAGCAGAAGTCTGGAATTATATCTTCCAATAGCCTTGCGTAATGCTTTTGCAGCATCATCAGCATGAGCCGGATCAATCTGCTGCCCACGACTTTCTATTTCCTGAATATATTGCGCATGAGCATCTACCATATTTTTTATCCACGACCGTATATCTGCATCCATTTCAAGGCAAAGAGCCATATTAGCTTCTTTGTCAGACAAAGAAGCCTTGTAACGTTCAAACCATTTTATATAAATGGGTTGTGCTAACAATCCACGATATATTTCTTCTATAACAGCCTTTTCGCGAATAGGGTCAAAATCGGTTATTGAAATTCCGCAAAATTCCGCAAAAGCATCTCGGATATTTTTTTCATTAACATTCTCAAATGAAAAATCGACGATATGACATTCCTCTTTATATTTTGCAGTACGATTAACACGTGAAATAGTCTGAATGGCATTGATACTGCGGATTTCCTTATCAAGAAAGAGCGTATGCAATTTAGGTTCATCAAACCCTGTCTGCAGTTTGTCCACCACAATGATAATTCCGTTCTTGGCAGTTTTAAAATTATCAATGACGCGGTCCTCTTCTACACCATCATTCATTGATGCGCATTTCTCATATTTCTGATTATCAGAATATACAATGGCAACAGGCGCATCAGCGTATTTTGTAAATGCTCCGGTAGCTGTCTTTTCTGCCATAAGGCTACGAATAGCCTTACAATATTCTATGGCAATAGGAATAGAACTTACTGCTAACATCGCTTTACCCATTCCTCTTATTTTCCCATAAACTTGTGATAACAGACGGTTCACTATAAAATTAGATATAGCCAGAATTCTGTCATGATTTTCATACACCTTACGTTTAGCGATTGTAATTTTTTCATCGCGTCCCTCTTGAATAGCCTGCGTCACAGCCTGTGTAAGCTCTGGCGGCATATCAAAATACATCTTTACATTGACAGGAATGATATGTTTCGTAGGATCAAGAATATAGCTGTCAGCTATAGCCTCTTTCATCGTATAGGTATCAAATGGTTTCCATAATTGATTAAAATTTGCCCCACGGTAGAACTCCCCGAAACGGGCAAGCACCCTCGGACTTGGAGTAGCGGTAAAACCTACGATAAGATTCTTTTTAACTGAACCACGAGTAAGGAAACCTCCATTTTCATCAAAAATATCCTGCAATTCATCAAAAGCCGAGAACATTTCCTGATGAACATTATCTGTATTCGAACGGTGTACCTCATCTATCAGGAATGCCACACGAAGATTTTTGAAATCTTTTCCGGCTTTTGCTATCGCATTCTTCAGTTCCCAAAACTTCTGTATATTAACTACGATTATTCGCCGCTTATCATTTAACGCCTTGACAAAGGTATCCTGGTCTGTTGCTTCTACAAACATAGCTTTGTCTATGTTCATATTGAGCATCATGGAATCAAGTTGGTCACGGAGCTGCAGACGGTCAACAACAAGCAATATTTTATCATAAACCCACTCCCCATTATAGCGCATATCCTTAAGTTGTAATGCAGTCCACCCAATGATATTACTTTTGCCAAAACCGGCTGCATATTGCAGCAGAAGAGAATAGACATATTTATTATTACAATAGCTGTCCCTTTCTGCTACGACACGTTCTATCAAATCTTGTGGAGCATTCATCGCCATTAGCTCAGCACGAAGTTTTTCTATGTAATAATTAGGCTCGCTTTCATGATCAAGAAATTCCTGAACACGGTCAATAATACGGTCGCATCCGAATTTCTGTTTCGGACGGGGGCACATCAACTTACCAGTCTTGTCTTTATATTCCTTCTTCTGCACCTTACGGCCATTCTCTGTCACAGTTATGGTCTTATACGTATAGGCCATAAAGTTGTAATAAAGAATTTCTTTCTCTACCATCTTCTTTGAATAAAGAGACCGCATAGCCTCTTCAAATCTGATACGGGGATCTGCGTTTTCATCCAAAACAGTTGGTAGTGGTTTAAACACTTTCTCTACAACAGGACGGAATGACGATATGGAAATCATATTCTCCTGAAATCCTTTTTTTGCATCGTCAAAAAACTGTCCCGGATTACGCAATATATAGGTATTGTTTATATCTGTTGTAACAAGATGTATAGACTTTTCAAATGGTCGAAGCATGGTTCTACGAAGCGACTGTTGCACATCATTGCCATTAGCAATCTTCGTATATTCCCAAACAGCCTCCAAGTAATCAGTTATAATTTTATTACGCCCGTTATTTTTCGCCGTCTGATTGGTAAAGTTGCTCTTTAATTCAGCATATCCCAGAAATATACCATTGATAAAAAAAGATAGATCCGGGCGGAATGCAAAAATTCTTTTTCCTTCATGATGGAAAGAATAGGTCATTTCCTCTACAGCTGAAAAGATATTTTTCTCAAAATCTTCATCACCACGAAGTTCCGTACCGCTCACATACAAAAGTTTCAGCGTTTCTCCACCGAAAGAATAAGGTTTGTTCTTTGTCGTACTATTCAGAAATATCGCAACATTGGCACTGGTTTCTATCTTACGACGAATATCGTCCATGATGTCACGAATCAACTTCTGCTCATTCCCATTATATTCACTTCGCTTAAGCAGATTGTTCCAACTAACACGAGAGTTTTCTTTCAGAAACTCTTTTAAGTCGGCTGGTATAAAGAGGTCAGAAGTAACAGCATTATTCTTAATCTCACGGAATCCAAGTCCGTCATTACGACGGCAAAAGAAATCCATTACATATTCACCTTGTAGTTCAAGTTCTGTCATAAATCAGAGGTTTTAATGGTACGCTGACCGGTTACTACTTCATTTATCAGTGAGCGTTTTAATTCTTTCAATCGCTCTATCTTTAATTTCGTTTTCTCAATTATAGTATCAATCTTTGCACACTTCTCATCCAAATATATTGCAATCTCTTGTTGCTCTTTAATTGGAGGAATTGCTATTTCTATATTTCTCATTGTGGCATAATTAGTTGTCCAAAGGTCGGCAACGATACCTTTTCCATTCCTATAAAATTCTTCTATCCAGTCATTGCAACGGAAATAATAATTTGCAAAGTCTGGAGAAATATTTTGAGGTTCTAAAACAATATAAATTGAGGATACAGAGCCATCTAATGGAGAAGTTCCGCATGAGCCTTTGCGATCACTTCTAGAATTCACCACAAAATCATATTTACATACTTTTTTGCGAGTTTCTCCTTCAGCTAAGGATTTTGCAACACTTTCCATTTGGGGAATAACACCATTTTTTGTTACAGACAACGGTGCAAAATCTACTTCAGATACTTTTTCATTTCTATATTTAAAGAAATTACGAATTCTCTTTATGTCCCAATGTATTGGAACATAAGGAATCCATCGTAATCCTGAAGACTTTAGTTGAATTGTAGAATTAAGCCCACGAGTAACGGCACGATTGATTAAGGAACGACGAAGACGTCTATAACAATCTACTTTTCGTTCCAACAAATCTATCTCTCTCGTAATTTTATCGCATTCTTTATCTAAGTAAGCCACTATCAATGCTTGTTCTTCAATTGGAGGAAGTGCAAATGAAACTCGTCCTATTTGTAAAGCATTAGTTCTAGGCATTTTAACTCCTGCCACTTGATTCCTAATATAAGAAATAAATGAGCTAGAAAGAAGGTAATAAAGAAGAAAACTATTATTAATTAAATCATTAGGACGTAAAACAATAAATTCAGGTGAACAAATAGAATCTTGTGTGGGAATATATCCTTTAGCCAGATATGGACGAAGTTTACCAAATAAAACATCACCCTTTTTACATACATTACTATTTCCATCAGATGTAGAATCTGATGGAATATAATAACCATCCCAACTTACAATGTTATCTAAAGCAATATATGGTAATGAACAATCATTAGCCTTTTCACTAATAAACTTGGCTACATCTTTAACTCGATATGTATTCCACTCATTCATAATCCCAATTCATTCTCAAGATTTATAAGTTCTTTATCAATCTCAGCTATTTCAGCAAGGATTGAATCAACCGGTTCCACTGTTTCAGGAACATAAAATTCCTTGTTAAAATTCACTTCTACTCCAACTGTATTTTCGAGAAGACGATATGGCTTAAAGATATACCGATTCATAAAAGCAAGAATATCCTCACCATTTTGTTCTGAATCAGGATTAAAAGATATAATCTCAGCATCCTTGTAAGTATAATCAGATATTTTTACCGTACATGTTTTATCACCTTTTTTAGTGCTACCGTATGTTACTGAAATATATCCACAACCAAGAAGCTCATGGACACCAGAAACAACAGAACTACGCAACACCAGATTGTGTTCTTTATCTTCACAATAAAAATAGTCAGCTGTACAAACAATAGTGTCTCCCGTAATTTTACGCATACTTACCATCTCTTCCTGGTTCTTCCACTCTTCTTTATCATTGAGAGGCCACTCCCAGACACCGGAAGATTTAACAGCTATAATGTCAGCATCCTTAATCTTAAATACATCACCAGCACAACCAAGTGATTGACTAACATAACGCCCATTACTATCAATTTCAGTAAGTTGTATCTGTTGCTTATTGAAATAGAAATGCCATTTGTCAAAAACTTTAGCAATGTCATTGTTTTCAAAGCGTACAAGAGTATCAACTATCAGTTTACGATGTTCCGGACTCATTTCCTTACGCTTGGAACCTTTGTTCTTTTTCAAGGGCTGCCAAAGGTCAGAAGCATTAATAAGTATAACTTTATCCTTATGCTCAACTTGTTTGCTCTTATTCAAAATCCAAAGATAAGTCACAATACCTGTATTGAAAAACTCGTCAGACGGCATTTGGATTATAGCTTCAACCCAGTCATTATCGAAAAGATATTTGCGGATATTGCTTTCTCCACTACCCGCATCTCCACTGAAAAGAGAACTACCATTATTGACTTCTATTACAATACCGCTATCTTCATGAAGCATCCATGCATTGTGCTGAAGGAACAAAAGCTGACCATCGCTGACAGATGGGAAAAAAGCAAACTGTCCCGTCTGGTCATTACGTATTTCTTTCTCATATCCTTTCCAGGGAATACCGTATGGTGGGTTTGCCACAACAACATCAAACTCTTTTCCCTTAAAAGGTAAAGTTGTTAAGGTATTACCATATTTAATTTCTGCATCTTCACGAAATAGGGATTCGATTTTAGCCAAGGCAAAAAGAGCATCATTCCACTCACTGCCATTCGCAGCAATATATTTATACCCAATATCATTCAAACGGTCTGCTACCCCAAAAAGGAGATTAGCACCTCCACAAGTCGGGTCGTATAAATGAACATAATCATCATGGCTGATATTAATTTTAGCAGACACAATTTCTGCAATCAATGCAATAATATCTTCCGGTGTATATTGTTCTCCGGCTGTTTCCGCAGAAATATCTGCCCATTTACGCTTAATATGTTCTTCAAGAGTAGTTATTTCCGAGTTATTATATGTAGAAAGATCTATTTGCGACCACTTTGTTACGTACATTAAAAGCACACCTTTCTTACGAAGTTCTGCAATAATACCATCAAGGTTCAGATATTTACTATCGTCTGTACCTCGTTCTATACCAAGCAATTCCTTTAATGCTCCATCAAAACCTGAAAGATAGTTACGAAAATCATCTTCAAAAGTCTTGTCATTGTTACAGATGTCCGACAAAGTCTTACCGTCTTTAACAATATACTCATTGTATCCACATTCTCTATCCTTAAAGGCTTCGACAAATTCATCAAGATTGTCTTCACGATTCAATCCTTCAGTCTCTATGATGTCAGCAATTTCATTACGCATACGTCCTTCGAGCATAATCAATGCAAAGAACGGCATCATGTATTTTGGGAAATCGCTTTGCTTGATTCCCGTAGCAATAAGTAGGTCTGCACAAGACCATATATCAGATTCGTACGATAGAATATCTTTCATTATTTAATCTTTATTACCGCCATTTATCAGTTGGCGAGGATCCACATTTAAGAGTTCTGCAATTCTAACCAGCACATCAAGTGATGGTTGCATCTTGTTGGATGCACCAACGAGAAACGGTAGCTTCATTTTTACCAACTTGCTCAGCCAACTATTTTCCAGTATTACGAATATTAACTGAACTATTTTGAGGTTTTATATGCCTCGATTTTCCATTAATGGCTTTAGTTTGACTAAGTGCAAAGTTAGTAATAATATTTAATTCGACTTCTATTGACATCAGAGTAAAGAGTTACAGAAACGTAGCTCTTTTTTGTTTTTATACATTTCGGGATTTTACATTGCTCCTCTC
>ULSA01038111.1_pt1 | contig 15354 bp, 9 predicted proteins | sample 1955951 | NCBI WGS metagenome assembly ULSA01 (sample SAMEA4835697, study PRJEB28245) | human gut metagenome | biome: gut microbiome; material: fecal sample | place: Denmark | collected 2008 | reverse complement strand
GGTCATTGGGCGGACACATGGGTCCGCCCCTACCGTAAAGTATTATCGAAAAAGTTCAAAAGCCGGAAGAAGTTTTACAGATGAAAGGAGGCTGAAACGACAATACGGAATGTCTATTCACTACCGGAAGCCCCATTAACAGGGCGTTTCAACGACTAATGAAAGGAGGAAGGGAGAAACAGATTTTCGCTTTCTTTCTTGCAGGTTCCATGCTTTTGTTATATATTGCCACCCTGTTTTAAACAGGCTTAGAATGAATTTTATTCTTGGAAATACATCTATCAATGAAACGAGCCGTATTATTTTTATTACTGAACTTGACTATTTGTGCTATTTATGCCCAGAGCCAACCTGTTTCCCAAAGGCTGGATGCTTTGCTGAACGACGAAATCCTGAAAACTTCCGAAGTTGGTATCACGGTCTTCGACCTGACCACGGGTGAATCTCTTTATCGGTATCAGGATGAGAAACTGTATCGCCCTGCTTCCATTGAGAAGGTGATTACTTCTGTCACAGCGCTTGCCCGTCTTGGGGCAGATTATACAATGGATACCCATCTTCGCTATACCGGGAAAATAGAGAATGATACACTGAAAGGGAATCTTTATCTGATAGGGGGCTTTGACCCGGAGCTGATGGATGAAGACCTGGATAGCCTCGTGGCGGCGGTGGAAGCGCAGGGTATCCGGTATGTGACGGATACCATTGCTGCCGATGTCTCGATGATGGATTCCGTATATTGGGGACCGGGGTGGTCGTGGGATGATACTCCTTATTCATTTCAGCCTTATCTTTCTCCTCTGATGCTGAATCGCGGTTGTGTGGATGTGTCTGTTTCACCTGCTCAGAAAGATTCTTTGCCGACAGTGCGTTGTACTCCGGTTTCAGATTATTACCGGGTTTGTAATCGGGCAGTGAGCCGTAACCCGCAGGCAGGGAAATTGGAAATCACCCGCAACTGGCTTTCCAATGGTAATGTGATAACGGTTTCGGGCAACGTATCCGGGCCATACACAGGGCAAGTGAATATTTATACTTCCAAAGATTTTCTTTTCCATACGTTTATCCAACGTTTGGAAGAGAAGGGAATTACCTCCGGTGTGCATACTTATGCTGATTGTCCCACCGCCAGTGACAGTATTGCAACTCTTTATACCATCAGGAGACCTATCAGACAAGTGTTGGAACGTGCTTTGAAGAAGAGTGATAACTTGTGTGCCGAATCCATGTTTTATCATCTTGCCGCCAAACATGCCTCACACAACCGGGTGACTGCCGGTGACGGAACGGAGGCCATTGCCGGTTTTATGAAGGATGTACTTGGCTTTAATCCTGATTATTATAAAATAGCCGATGGTAGCGGGGTATCCTTATATAATTATATCTCTCCGCGGCTATTGTTGGAGTATTTGAAGTATGCCTATTATCATCGGGATATCTTTTTGCCGTTGTATGATGCTCTTCCCATTGCCGGAGTGGACGGCACATTGCAATACCGTATGAAGCAAACCAAGGCCCGGGGGAATGTTCGTGCCAAGACCGGCTCGGTGACCGGAGTGAGTTCTTTGGCCGGATATGTGAAAGGGGCCGACGGGCATCAGCTGGCCTTCGTTATCATTAATCAGAATGTGCTGAAATTAAGCCGTGCGCGTGCTTTCCAAGATAAAGTTTGCGATATTCTTTCTCGCTAATATGGGGGTTCCTGTCTGCAGGGCAGCGCATTTAAGGGTAAGTGAAAGTGTTTTTGCGACAGGATGGACAAAATTTACACCTTTTCTGAACGATTACTGTATCTTGAAGCTGTAAATGTTTTGTAACTTTGCCCAAGTAGAAATCAAAAGAATACCATAAAACACATAAAATAGCGTATGAAAACAAATTATGAAATCCGCTATGCCGCTCATCCCGAAGATGCCAAACGCTATGATACCGCAAGGATACGTCGCGACTTTCTGATAGAAAAGGTTTTTTCGGATAATGAGGTAAATATAGTATATTCTATGTACGACCGTATGGTGGTAGGGGGAGCCCAACCCGTAGGTGAAGTACTGAAACTCGAAGCTATCGAGCCTTTGAAAGCTCCTTATTTTCTAACCCGCCGCGAAATGGGTATATTCAATGTGGGAGGCCCCGGTATAGTAAAAGCCGGTGATGCCGTGTTTGAATTGGATTATAAAGAGGCGCTCTATCTGGGAGCGGGAGACCGTGAAGTGTCTTTTGAAAGTAAAGACGTCTGCCGGCCCGCCAAGTTTTATTTCAACTCTACTACCGCACATCGTAATTATCCCGATAAAAAGGTTACTAAGGCAGATGCCATCGTTGCAGAAATGGGTTCGTTGGAAGAATCTAACCATCGTTGCATCAACAAGATGTTGGTCAGTCAGGTGTTGCCCACTTGCCAGTTGCAGATGGGAATGACAGAGTTGAAACCGGGAAGCGTATGGAATACTATGCCGGCACATGTACACAGCCGTCGCATGGAAGCCTATTTCTATTTTGAGGTTCCCGAGGAACATGCTGTCTGTCATTTTATGGGGGAAGTGGACGAGACACGGCATGTGTGGATGAAAGGAGAGCAGGCTGTACTGTCTCCCGAATGGTCTATTCACAGTGCTGCTGCTACGCATAATTATACCTTTATTTGGGGAATGGGTGGCGAAAATCTTGATTATGCAGACCAGGACTTTTCTCTGATAACAGATTTAAAATAAGAAAGTAAGACGGAAAAGAGTTTTATTAAACGTTTTGTGTGCGATAACGGAAGTTTTTTATTACCTTTGGGCGTCGTAATGGATAAGAGAATACAAGAAATAAATTATTATACTAAAACATTAAATTAATTACTATGGTGAATTTTTCATTGGAAGGTAAGGTAGCTCTCGTAACAGGTGCTTCTTACGGAATTGGTTTTGCTATTGCATCAGCGTTTGCTGCTGCTGGTGCTACTATCGTTTTCAACGATATCAAGCAGGAATTGGTAGACAAAGGTTTGGCTGCTTATAAGGAAAAAGGCATTAAGGCTTTCGGTTATATATGTGACGTTACCAACGAAGAGCAAGTGAACGCTTTGGTGGCACAGGTAGAAAAAGAAGTAGGCGTTATCGATATTCTTGTAAACAATGCAGGTATTATCAAACGTATCCCGATGTGTGATATGAGCGCAGCAGAATTCCGCCAGGTTATCGACGTTGACTTGAATGCTCCGTTTATCGTATCTAAAGCCGTTATCCCCGGTATGATTAAAAAAGGTCATGGAAAGATTATTAATATCTGCTCTATGATGAGTGAACTGGGACGTGAAACTGTATCTGCTTATGCAGCCGCTAAAGGTGGTTTGAAGATGTTGACCCGTAACATTGCTTCTGAATACGGTGAGTATAATATTCAGTGTAACGGTATCGGCCCGGGTTACATCGCTACTCCTCAAACAGCTCCGTTGCGTGAACTTCAGGCTGATGGCTCACGTCATCCGTTCGACCAGTTCATCATCGCCAAGACTCCGGCTGCACGTTGGGGAACTCCCGAAGATTTGCAGGGTCCTGCTGTGTTCCTGGCATCAGATGCTTCTGACTTTGTCAACGGTCATGTGCTTTACGTTGACGGTGGTATTTTGGCTTATATCGGTAAACAACCCAAATAATATAAATGCCCGGAAAGGGTTATTTTCAGGTACGGATGGGAGTGTGTCAAAACTAAACCAGCCTATCCAATCGTCAGCTGTAGGGGCAGGGTTTGCCTGCCCGAAGACGCAAAGTAAACTGTTTTCGGGCGAGCGAACCTCGCCCCTACGAACGAAACGACAGCATTATCCACGTTTTGACACAACCCCATTCTCCTTTCATTAAATAGATAATATGAAGAAAATCTTTTTAGTAGTGGCAGCGGCATGTTCGTTGTGTTCTTGTTCACAACAGCAGCCGGTTACTGTAACTGTCACTAATCCTTTGGCTATGGACCGTAGCGGTGAGATGGTGGAAGTATCTATGGCGGAGATTTCATCTAAGTTGCAATTGCCGGATACGGCGCAAGTAATTGTATTGGATGAAAACGACCTGGAAGTTCCTTATCAGGTCACTTATAATGATATGCTTATTTTCCCGACTTCGGTAAAGGCATCTTCTACAGCTACTTATACTATTAAACCGGGTAATCCGCAACCGGTGGATGTCATTTCCTGCGGTCGTGTTTATCCTGAGCGTGTAGATGATATTGCTTGGGAAAACGACCGTGCCGCTTACCGTGCTTATGGTCCTGCACTTCAGGCAACCGGAGAGAGGGCTTATGGTTATGACGTATTTACCAAACGTGTGCCCGAACCGGTGGTGGAAGACCGTTATGACGGTGAGCTGAATAGGAATATCTCTTATCATGTAGACCACGGAAACGGTATGGATGTGTATGCAGTAGGGCCTACATTGGGCGGCGGTACAGCTGCTTTGTTCCCCGATAGCACCATTGCTTATCCGTATTGCTGGAAAGAATGTGAGGTGCTGGACAATGGTCCGCTCCGTTTCACGGCAAAATTGGTTTATAATCCATTGATTATAAAAGGAGATAGCAATGTGGTGGAAACTCGTGTCATTTCTTTGGATAAAGGTTCACAGTTGAACAAAACAGTGATTTCGTATACTGATTTGAAGGAAGTGACTCCTATTGTGGCCGGTATCGTTATTCATAAAGAAAACCCGACGGGATATTCTTTCGATTCCAATGCCGGGTATATTGCTTATGCCGATTCTACCCAGAATCCGAGAAACAATAACGGTATTATTTATGTGGGTGCTGTATTTCCTGCCAGCCTGAATGCTGCAAAAGCGCAGTTCTTCCCTGAAACAGAAAGGAAAGAACATGGCGGTGCTCTCGGACATGTGTTGGGTATCAGCGATTATGAGCCGGGAACTGAATATGTTTACTATTGGGGTTCGGGCTGGAGCAAATATGGTTTTGCAGCCGATACCGAATGGACGAAGTATTTGGAGAACTTTGCTCAGCAGGTGCGTAACCCATTGACAGTGACTGTGAAATAAAAGAATATAGTGGATGATTAAAAAGTTACCTGAAAAGCCGTGTGCTTTAAGGTAACTTTTTCTTTTTATTGAATAACCGGAATACGATGATGAAACGAAGAATGATGATTGGTTTCCTATAGCGGATTATTACGTCCCGAAAAGCCTTAGTTTTCGGTAAGGAACTGCTTACTCTTCCTTATGGAATTCTCACAGTCCCTTTCTTTCTTTTGTTGTATCTTAAAAGTTCTTTTTGATTATTTCCTGCATCACTTCCGATTTCTTGTCTTCGTCATTCGCCTCTTTCCTCAGTTCCAGCAAGCGTGCCTTCATTTCTTTGATAACCGGAGCATACTCGGCATCCTTATATGCGTTGTGATTCTCGTGCGGGTCTTTCTGTAAGTCATAGAATTCCCACGACGGAGCAGTCGGAGTATCGTCCGAACCGGTGGCATCCAACCTGTTTCCGTAAAGGAACATAAGTTTATAGCGTTCATTGCGGATACCGATGTGTGCCGGGCGAATGGTGTGGTGTGTCCAATAACGATAGTACATATCTTTGCGCCAATGGTCGGATGTTTTTCCGGCAAGGTTGTTGCGGAAACTTTGTCCTTGCGATTTGTCTGGAGCCTTTACGTGTGCATAATCGGCAAGCATGGCTGCAAAGTCTGTGTTCAGGATAATATCCTTGTTGCGTGTGCCGGCGGGTATTTCCTTTGGATAACGGATGACAAACGGCATACGGAGCGGTTCTTCATACATCATTCGTTTATCAAAGAATCCATGTTCTCCCAAGAAATATCCTTGGTCTGATACATAAATGACAATGGTATTCTTTGCCAGTCCTTTTTCGTCCAGATAGCGGAGCAGACGGCCTATATTGTCGTCGATGGTGGCGCCGCAGCGCAGATAGTCTTTTATCATTTTCTGGTATATCTTCTTTCGGGCGGAAATGCTGTCCATGCCTTCGGTGCTGAAGGGGAGTTCCGGATATTGGCACCACCACGGGCCTTTGGATGCCTGTTCCCATCGCCAACCCATATTTTCAAGCTGACGTCCGGTGAAAGTACGTCCCGAAGCAATGGTATCGAATTCCATCATGGTGTCCGGTTCGGGAAAGGTTACATCATCATATAGATGTTTCATGCGTTCGGGGAAATCCCATGGCTCATGGGTTGCTTTAAAATGGCAGCAAAGCATAAACGGTTTATCGGTGTTGCGTTCTTCCATCCATTGGATACATTTGTCTGTCACCAAGTCGGTTGAGAAGCCTTTCTCTTCTATGCCGCTACGTTCTTCCGTATCATCTTTCCAGTTGTCGGCTGTTTTGAAAAGCGGGTTGATGTATTCTCCTTGGTCATGGAACACGCTGAAGGTGTCGAAGCCGGAGGGTTGTGTCTTGAGGTGCCATTTGCCGAAAAGAGCTGTTTGATAGCCGCCTGCCTGCATTTGTTTGGCGATATTGTCCTGATTACGGTCGAAGCTGTCTTCCAGTGTCCTTACTCCGTTAATGTGACTGTAAGCGCCTGTCAGGATAGTGGCCCGGCTGGGGGCGGAGATAGAATTGGTGCAAAAGCAGTTATCCAGCACGCATCCTTCATCGGCGAGGCGTTTGATATTGTCGTTCTTTACATACGGAGCCAATATACCTCCGTACACTCCCCATGCCTGTGAGGTGTGGTCGTCGGAGAGAATAAACAGGATATTGGGACGTTCTTTGTCTTGTTCTTGCGCTTGGAGCTCTCCTGCCGATAATGGTTGGCAAAGCAATGCGCCGGTCAGTAATTGAAGTGTTTTTCTTTTCATCATGTTCTTGTGTTTTTTGTTTGGATAGTTTTCGACCGGCGGTCAGTCGAAAACCTTGAATTCATATCCTTGTTCCAACAACCATTCAATGGCTCTTGGCAATGCATATTTCATGTTCTTTTCCGCTTTAATCGAATCGTGAAAGGTGATGATGGAACCATTGCGCACATAGTGCTTGACTTTGCGCAACACTTGCCGTCCGTTCAGCCGTTTGCTGTAATCGCGGGTAACGAGGTCCCACATTACTATTTGGTATTTATGCCGGAGCACCATATATTGCATCCAGCGCATGTGTCCGTGTGGCGGTCGGAACAGGTTGGTGTGAATCAGTTCGTTTGCCTTGTCGGTGTTGGCCAGATAATTATCGCTCCGGTATTCAAATCCGCGGATGTGGTTAAAAGTATGATTGCCCAACCGATGTCCGCGGTCTACTATCATTTTAAACTCTTCGGGATGCTTGCGTACATTATCGCCTACCAAAAAGAAAGTGGCTTTGATATTGTACTTGTCCAATAAGTCGAGTACCCACGGTGTGATTTCAGGAATGGGTCCGTCATCAAATGTAAGATAGACCGCTTTTACATGCTTATCCATGCGCCAAAAGGCGCGTGGATAGAGCATGCGGAGTATCAGTGGCGGTTGTTCTATTAACATAAGCGTGTGTGCTTTTTATTTTCTTTTTCCACCTACGCGGTTGTTGAATACTTCGTAAAGTTCTTCAAACTTCTTGGTATAGTGGGCAGGCATATCCGATTTCGGTTTCTGTTCGCCTTCGCTTTCCACACCGCTTGCGGCATTGCAACGTGCCAAAGCTTTGTTGAGTTCGTCCAGAATATAGAAGTTGCGGACACACTCTTCATACGAATTGGCCAAGCGTTGGTCGTCAAGGCTCAGATACCAGGTGATATATTCCACTGCCTTGTTTGCCAGGTCGCTCAGGATGGCTTCTGCTTTTTCTGTTTCGCCCAAGGCCAGATAATCGTCTGCCATTTCTTTCGAGCTGCTCATGATATAGTCGTGGGGCACGGTTGTGCCGGGAATTACTTTCAGACTATAGTCGAGAACTTCCAGTGCTTTGTCTTTCTTGCCTTCCTTTATCAATTGGCTGGCAAGTTGGACAAACATGCGGCGGTGTGTCAGGCACATGCGCATGACTGTCTCGTCAATATAGATATCGGGATTGTCGATGCCGCCGAACTTGAACTTGTTCATCAGGTTGTCATACATCTTTTCCGAATCGATACGTGCATTGAGTGCTGTGGTATTGAACGGAGTGATGCGGTAGGCAAGACCTTCCTGTATGAAGTTGTTGCCTAAGTTTAGATGATTGTCGCTGCCCACAGTGATAGCCATGTACAGCGGACGTTCCCAGTTGGTATTCGCCAACATTTCGAGCATCATCAGTTCGCTCTTGTAAAGCATGCGTTTGCCTTTCAGCGAGATATTCATATATTCGGGTATCTCACCATGCAATGAGTCGGGAATCATCATGCCCGAGCGTTTGATGGCTTCTTTGTCCAGCTTGATGACAATGCTGTCTGTAGGAATCATCTGCAGACCTTCTTTCGGGGAGCGTACCCAGTATTTCAGGATATTCTTCAGCTCATAAGGATTGTCTCCGAACTCTTTTGCAGCATCTTCGGGGTTTTGTTTATAGAAGTTCTTGATGCTTTCCATCACTTCGGGACGGATGGCAACCGCTTCGTTATGCCCCTGCACATATTCCAGACGACTCCAGTCGATAGGTACGGCAGGCGAATCGTATGCCTGACGCTTCATCTGGTCAATGTACCAGTCTGTTTGCAGGTAACTCAGGTTGCAGACACGCACATCGGTGCGGAAACCTTCTGTCTCCTGATTATACCACAAGGGGAAGGTATCGTTGTCACCGTTGGTGAAGATAATCGGGTTGCCTTCTTCCTGTACGGTGCTCAAATAGTTTTGGCCGAAGTCGCGTGCTACGTAGCGGTTGCTGCGGTCGTGGTCGTCCCAAGTCTGGCTTACCATTTGGATAGGCACGAACAAGCAAACTACTGTCGCAAGGATAGAGGCCGGCTTTTCACCGATTTTTTTCTGTAACCATTCAGAGATACCTGCCACACCCATACCAATCCAGATGGCAAAAGCATAGAACGAACCGGCATAGGCATAGTCGCGTTCACGGGGTTGAAGGGGGGTCTGGTTGAGGTAGAGCACAATGGCAAGACCGGTCATAAAGAACAGGAAGAATACAATCCAGAACTGTTGGATACCGATTGGCTCGTAGATTATTTTTCCGTCCGGCGTGGTGATGCGTCTCACCTTGTAAGCCTGCCAGAACAGACCGATAAGTCCGAGCAAAAGAGGCAGACAGTAGAATACATTATGTCCTTTATTGTTCTTCAGGTCGGAGGGGAGCAGGCTTTGGTCGCCTACCAGGAATTTGTCGACAGGCGGAATACCGGTAATCCAGTTTCCGTGTTCTATCTCTCCTTGTCCCTGAATGTCATTCTGGCGTCCGGCAAAGTTCCACATGAAGTATCTCCAATACATGAAGTTCACTTGATAAGAGAAGAAGAACTTGATGTTGTCCCATTGGGTGGGAACCTTTACCATCATCATCTGTCCGCATTGGTCGTAAGGCACTTGTGTACCTTCCACTCCGCCCAGCCAGTCTTCGTATGACTGTGCATGTGCCTCGCTGTACATACGCGGGAACAGCATATTCTGTGCATACTTATATTCTGTTTTATGACGAACCACTTCGTAGCTGTCTTTTTCGTCGGGAGTAGCTTTTTCTTTCCGTTGATATATCGGAGCTCCTTCCGTCACATCATACATGCATCCGCCGTCCACCTCTTTGAGTGCCGGTTTTGAGGTATAAGCCTGTCCGTAGAACAAAGGACGGGTTCCGTATTGTTCGCGGCCGAGGTATTCGCCCAGCGTGAAGATATCTTCCGGTGAGTTCTGGTCCATCGGTGTATTGGCTGTGGAACGAATCACAATGAGCGCATACGATGAATAACCTACCATAATCATCATGATGCAGAGTAAAGAGGTATTGAGCGTGCGTGCACTGATTTGGTATTTCTTGTCCAGTTTGGCAAATAGATAAATACCCAATGCCGCTAAAATGATAATGCCGATAAAAGCACTGCTCCATCCATATCCGTAAAACGGAATGCCCAGCATGGCGATAGTGGTGAGGAAAGCGATGTTCATGCGTTTGCGGCTCTTCTCCACATAACTTTCGTATACGCCCCAAATGATAGAGGCTGCCAATAAGATAATGTAGACAATCAATCCACTGTTGAAAGGCATACCCAGTCCGTTGACAAACAGCAACTCAAACCAGCCGCCCACTTTCACTACGCCCGGCACGATGCCATAAAGCACGGCAGCCACCAGTACCATCGATCCGGCTAAGGCAAGCAGACTGCCTTTCAGATTGGCGTCGGGATTCTTTTTGTAATAGTAAACCAATACAATGGCAGGGATACACAGCAAGTTAAGCAAGTGCACACCAATGGAAAGTCCTGTCAGATAGGCAATCAGAATCAGCCAACGGTCACTGTGAGGCTCGTTTGCCACACTTTCCCACTTCAGGATAAGCCAGAATACGACTGCGGTGAACAGGCTGGAGTAGGCATATACTTCACCCTCTACAGCACTGAACCAGAAGGTATCGCTCCAGGTATAAGCCAAGGCTCCTACAAGGCCCGACCCCATGATGGTAATAAGTTTGCCCAATGTCATTTCGTTGTCATCGGGGCACACCAACTTTTTTACGAGGTATGTAATACTCCAAAACAGGAATAAGATACACGCCGCACTCATCAAGGCACTCATGGTGTTCACCATACGGGCCACCTGACTGGGGTCACTGGTAAACTGGCTGAATAAATTTGCGGTAAGCATGAAGAAAGGTGCGCCGGGGGGGTGTCCTACCTCAAGTTTGTAGCCGGTAGTGATAAATTCAGGGCAATCCCAAAAACTGGCTGTCGGTTCGATGGTCATGCAATAAGTAATAGCTGCGATGACAAAAGCAATCCAACCAACCAGATTGTTTACTAATTTGTACTGTTTCATGAAATTATATTTGTTTCGTTAACATTCGACGAGCGCAAAGATAGTAAAGATATAGTTATTTACCGCCTGAATGTCTGTTATTTAGTGTTATGGCGGTCATAACTATCCTCTTTTTCGGGTAATTCATCCGGTTTGTACTTCTTTATTATCCTTCGATAATCAGGTGTAAAGGCAATAAAACAGACGCTTGGTGATTAGAGTTGGAGTTTTTTTTGTAATTTGGTCGCACTTATTAAATCTAAAGAATATGAAATTCATGAATAGAGTAATTGTGGCGTGTTGCATCTTGTTATGTACTTCTGTGTGGCAGATAAATGCTCAGGATTATCCTTTCCGTCGGGCAGACTTGCCGGTGGAGGAGAGAGTGGAAGATTTGGTTCGGCGGATGACGCTGGAAGAGAAGATTGACTTGTTGGCAGGTTATCAGGATTTCTATCTTCATCCTTGTGAACGATTGGGCATACCTGCTTTTAAACTGGCGGACGGGCCTTTGGGAGTTGCTTCATGGGGATTGTTTGGCAAAGCTACAGCCTTCCCGTCGGCATTGTCTTTGGCAGCGTCATGGAATAGGGACTTGGCAGCCCGGGTGGGTGACTGTTACGGACAGGAATGGCGTGCCCGGGGCATTCATTTTCTTTTGGCACCGGGGGTGAATACTTATAGAGCTTCGAAGGGGGCCCGAAACTTTGAATACATGGGTGAAGACCCTTATCTTTCTTCAGAGATGGTGGTTCCTTTCATTAAGGGAGTGCAGGAAAGAGGTGTAATAGCCACCGTTAAACATTTTGCAGCCAATGATCAGGAATATGACCGTTATACAGTAAGTTCGGAAGTGTCTGAGCGTGCGTTGCGTGAGATTTATCTTCCGGCATTTAAGGCGGCAGTGCAAAAGGCGGGAGTGAAAGCGGTGATGACCGGTTACAATCCGGTGAATGGTGTATATTGTACGGAAAATAAATATCTGATTGATATCTTGAAGAAAGAATGGGGATTCAAAGGTATGCTGATGTCTGATTGGGCATGTACCTACTCCGCAGACAAGGCAGCCAATCATGGACTGGACCTTGAAATGGGCAGTAACGACTGGTTTGTCAGGGAGAAGCTGTTGCCTCTTGTCGAACAGGGAGTGGTGACGGAAGAGACTATTAATGAGAAGGTACGCAGGATTTACGGCACGTGCATCGAAATGGGATTTTTTGACCGTCCGCAGTTGGATACGACGATTCCTGTTTATAACCCGAAAGCCAACCGAATGGCGTACGAAGCCGCTAAGGAGGGAATGATTCTGCTGAAGAATGAAGATAACATATTGCCATTGAAACAGGTGGCTAAGATTGCAGTAATCGGACCTAACGCCTGTTATAACTTGGTGACGGACAGGCAGCATAATGTAAACGGCATTACTTATGGGGGTGGCGGCAGTTCTAAGGTGCATCCTTGGCATGTCACTTCGGTCTTGCAGGGTATAGAGGCGGAATATCCTAATGCGGAAGTGGGGTATGCGGAAGGAATATCCAATGCATATAAGCCGAGATTGTTTCGTTCCTGTCAGTTTTATACGGAAGATGGAAAACAAGGATTGACGGCAAGATATTATAAAACGGGGCAGGGGGATGGCAGTGCTTTGTCCGATAAATTGATTCAGCAACAGGCGAAAGCAGCGGGAAGGACAGTAAATGCCAACAGTGCTTCGGGTGTTTCGCCTGCTGCCAATGGAGAAAGTACGAATAAAGATTTAGTAATGGAAAGAATTGACCGTCATGTAGATTTCTCTTGGTGGGGAACTCCGAAGGAGGGATTGGGTGAGGATTATCGTGTGGAATGGGAGGGCTATGTTCCTGTGGAACGGAATGACAGTCTTCTGTTTTTTGTCGATGCACAAGGAGGGTATCGTTTGTGGATTGATGGAAAGATGTACTTGGATGCATCTGTTTCCCAGTCTTTTGATTGCAGGCAAGTGGCAGTGGAAGGACAGAAGGGGACACGTCTGCATGTGAAGTTGGAATACTTGAACCAGCGGAGTTTGCCCGCAGAGATTCGTTTGGGATATGATTATAAAGGTAATCTGGATTTTTCGGAAGCTTTGCGGTTGGCTCGTCAGGCAGATGTGGTGATATTCTGTGGCGGTTTGGACGGAAGTATTGAGTTGGAAGGGCGTGACCGTCCGTTTGAACTGCCTTACGGTCAGGATATGCTGATAAATCGGTTGGCTGAGGTAAATCCGAATCTTATTGTCAGTCTGCATGCCGGAGGAGGTGTGAAAATGAGTCCGTGGATTGACCGGGTAAAGGCAGTGGTGCATCTGCTTTATCCGGGGCAGGCAGGTGGAAGAGCATTTGCCGAGATGTTGTCGGGAAAGGTGGTTCCTTCAGCTAAGTTGCCTTTTACGATAGAAAAGAGATGGGAAGATTCTCCGGCCTGTGGCAATTATGATGAGACACGGAAAGAAAAGAAAGTATATTATAATGAAGGAATATTCGTGGGCTACCGTGGATATGACCAGAAACAGGTCGAACCGCTCTATCCGTTTGGTTATGGGTTGTCTTATACTTCATTCGAGTATTCGGATTTGCAGTTGGCGGAAATAGACAAGAAGAACAAGTCGGTTACGCTTTCTTTCAATATAACGAATACGGGAGATTACGGAGGGGCGGAGGTGGCTCAGATATATGTGCGTGATATTGTTTCGAAAGAGGTACGTCCGTTGAAGGAATTAAAAGGTTTTCGGAAAGTATTCCTTCGTCCCGGTGAGACAAAGAGTGTTTCGGTTGCATTGGATAAAGATGCTTTTCAGTATTTCAGCGAGAAGAAATCTGACTGGGTGTTTGAGTCGGGGGAATTTGAAATATGGGTAGGTGCTTCTTCCAAGGATATCCGTTTGAAAACGAAAGTAAAGATGTAATAGGAAGAGGAGGTGTGCCAAAATGAAATCGGGCTATCATTTTGACACACCTTTCTATAATCACTTTTCAGTCTGTCTGTCTTCGTGACAGTGGCATTTCAGTATGCGATGGGGGAAATTGCCGTGTCCCAACAGCTCGATGGGGCATCCGAAGTGTTCTTCCAGCCATTCGGTGGGAACTTCCGTATCGGGGTGGTAATCCAGTGTTTCGTTGACACACGCGATTGTCTTTACATTTTGCAAGACAGTACCGATGTCGTGGCTTACCAGGATAATGGCTCGTTCTTTATTGATTTCTTCCAATAAAGAGTATAGTTTTGCTTCAAAGCGTTTGTCTATATACGTGTTCGGCTCGTCCAATATCACTACTTCCGGATTAGAGACAAGCGCCCGTCCCAGAAGTGCCCGTTGCAACTGTCCGCCACTCAGCTCACCGATAGCACGCCCTTCCAGTCCTTCCAATCCCATACGGGAGATAATTTGTCTGACTTGTTCGTGCTGTTCCGAAGAATACCGGTGTAGCAATGATTTCTGTTTGCTGAGGCCGGACAATACGACTTCGTATACCGAAATAGGGAACTTCTTATCGATGCTGTTGTACTGAGGCAGGTATCCCATGGTTATTTCCGGTACTTCTTTACCGTTTTTATAAAAACGGATGGTGCCCGATACCGGTTTCAGTAGTCCTAAGATTAATTTAATCAGCGTCGTCTTTCCGCCTCCGTTAGGGCCGATAACACCTAGAAAGTCACGCTCATATACGGTCAGGTTGACGCGGCTGAGTACGGTCTTTCCATCATAAGCGGCAGAGATATCGGTTAGTTGTATAATAGGATGGTTTGTCATAAGCACTTTTATTTGGTAAGAGACTTTGCCACATTTATCATTTCTTCCTTCCAATCGTAGCTTAGCGGATTAATCGGAATTACATTTACTCCCAGCTCATCAGCTATCAATTTGGCGTTACGTGTATCAAACTCCTGCTGTACAAAAATGACGTGAGCATTGTCACGACGGCAGGTCTCGATTAAATTTTTGAGATGAGCAGGCGAGGGTTCTTTTCCTCCTTCTTCGATGCTGATTTGTTTTAATCCGTAATCGCGGGCGAAATAGCTTAATGCCGGGTGATAAATAAGAAAAGTGGTATCTGCATGTTGCAGTAGTCCGCGAAGTTCATTGTCTGTATGGGTGATAATGCCTTGCAAACTATCCAGACGATGTTTGTAATAGGGTGCATTGACACTGTCCAACTGGCACAGGGCAGCATAGATGTTATCAGCTATTATAGAAGCATTCCGGGTGGAGTTCCAAATGTGTGGCTCAATGCCTCCTCCATGATGATGGTCGCCATGGTCGTGTTCTTTCTCATAGATAGGGTCTATACCTTTAGAAGTATCGAATACCTTGAGGTGCGGGGCGTTGGAAGTCAATTTATCCATCCATGCTTGTTCGAATCCAATGTAACCGATGCGTAAGTAGGCAGTACTTTTGTCTAGATTGACTAACTGTTGCGGAGTAGGGTCGTAAGTCTCCGGGCTGCTGCCCTTAGGAACCATACTGACTACATTATAT